>VAOZ01062783.1_pt1 | contig 52729 bp, 57 predicted proteins | sample 3394041 | NCBI WGS metagenome assembly VAOZ01 (sample SAMN08290431, study PRJNA428436) | hydrothermal vent metagenome | isolation source: Deep-sea hydrothermal vent chimney | place: Indian Ocean: Southwest Indian Ridge
GAGATGTTTTACAACAGCCGACGGGCTCATTCATATCTGGGCTACCTCAGCCCCAATGAATATGAGGGCCTCCAGCAGCATAACTCTTTTCGATGTGTACACCTTTACCCAACCACCACACACACCTTAAATGACCGCGCTAACTGTCCTGCTCAAGGGGCCACCTCATTCGTCCTCGCTAAAAAAAAACCGGGCGTCAGCGCATTGGTGAAGGTGGGCATACCGTATGAAAGCGTTGAAGAGCCTGTTTTGTTACTCTCAGATTGGGAGTTATATGGTGGCGTGCTTCGCTATTCGGATGAAGTAGCTTGGCAAGAACCATGAATTAACGCAGCATCCGCCACGATCCAGATTATGTCTGATGGACTCACAGATGGTCCTGGGGTGATTATTGAAAGGATGTAGCCCACAGCGATCGCAGTGACAAAAATGACTATCCCGGACTTTTACGAGGCTATCAACATTTACATGGTGTATCATTGAATATCCTTGACCTCATTGGCCATACGCCACAAACCAGATTGTCCCGCATGGTTGCCCACTTGCCGGATTATATTCGCATCGAAGCCAAACTGGAGAGTTACAACCCCGGCGGTTCGGTTAAGGACCGTCCGGCACTCATGATGATCCGCGATGGCATGGAACGCGGGCAGCTTATTCCCGGAAAAACCATTCTGGATTCCACCAGTGGCAATACAGGTATCGCTCTGGCCATGATCGGGGCAGTCATGGGCTATCCTGTACGTCTGGTCATGCCCGGCAACGTGTCGGATGAACGTAAACGTATCTGCCGTGCCTTCGGTGCCGATCTGATTTTCTCGGACCCGCTGGAAGGGTCGGATGGTGCCATCCTGGAAGCCCGCCGGATTTATACGGATGATCCGGAGCGCTATTTCAAACCCGACCAGTACAACAACCCGGCTAATCCCAAAGCACATGAAGAAACCACGGGGCCGGAAATTTGGCGGGATACCCAGGGTAATATTACCCATTTCATTGCTTCACTCGGCACCACCGGCACGTTGGTCGGTACGGGGCGCTACCTCAAACGGATGAATCCGGGTATTCAGGTGATTGCCGCCGAACCAGACTCGCCATTTCACGGCATCGAGGGGCTTAAACATATCGAGTCCAGTATTGTGCCGGGTATTTACGACGCCTCCGTGCATGATGAAAAAATCGGGATTTCCACTGAACAGACCTATGAACTGACACAAAGGCTGGCGCGTGAGGAAGGTATACTGGCCGGGCAGTCCTGCGGTTGTGCGCTGGCGGCTGCACTAAAGATTGGGGAGGCTTTAGCTGCAGAAGAGAAACCGGGATATATTGTCATGATCTTCCCCGATGGCGGCGAGAAATACCTCACTACAGCTGTTTTTTCAGGCGAAACGATGCACTTCGCAGAAGGAATTTAACCCGGCAGAGAGAGGCGTTGGCACTACGCTGGCCAATCATCAGTCAGGTATGATGGTTTCCGCGATTCCTCCATGTTCTGGCTTTAGCCTCGGCGCCTGACACGAGGGACAGGTAACCGAACTCAATTCAATCTTCGTTTCACCATCCAGCCGGGCCAGCGTCAACCTCCCTCCCCAGACGCACCCCGAATCCAGCCCCAAAACGTGCCTCTGATCCGTCAGCAAACCCTTCGCTGCCCAATGGCCGAAGACCACCCTGCAATCCTCGCGCCAGGCCAGTTGCTTATGTGCATACCATGGGTATTCGTCCTTGCCCGGCTCCCCTCCGCGATTATGCCAGTCGAAACGGCCCTCCGATGTGCAGTAACGTGCGCGCGTGAATGCCGCCACACTGAACAGTCGTCGCCGGAGACCCTTTTTAGCCGGCTCACATGCTGGAAAATCCTGGGCGTGGATATGGTGACAAAATCCCATCCATTCCTTACCACGAAGAATATTTTCCACTTTTTTTGCCCGCTTTTTACATCTCTTCAGGTTCCAGGCTGGCGGAAACCCGGCATGCACCATACACCACCCAAGCCCGTCGTCATGGTGTAATAATGGTCGATGCCGCAGCCAGTCGATGAGTTCAGCATAATCCGGCGCCCTCAAAACATTGTGCAATGTGTCGCGCAGGTATGGATGCTCCCCCGCCGCCTGCCCCAGCAAGTGTAAATCATGATTACCAAGCACGCAGACGCATGCACCCCCCAACGACCTGAGATACCGCAATACCTTTAGTGAATCGGGCCCCCGATTGACCAGATCGCCCACGCACCATAGTACGTCTTTTTCAGGATCGAACCTTACATTCCCCAGCAAGCGGCTCAGCGGCTCGAAACATCCCTGAATATCACCGATAGCGTACACGGCCATGTGTCACCCCCCGTCTTGCTCAAGAACCCCATTCTCTTGTCCGGAGACGGCAGCAGATTCAATGAGGTGAGCGGGCAATTCTTTTTTTGTTTTTCCAGCCAGGGCTCCCAGGGTTGCAATCTGGTTAATAACATTACCCGGGCCTGTTTTAATACGACCAAGGGCAATGTCATACGAGTTTTTTGCCTGACTCAAGCGTTTACCAATATCTTCGAATGACTCGATGAAGGCCACCATCTTGTCATGTAACAGACTGGCGCGATCAATCAATTTCGCCACGTTCTCACTTTGGCGCTCGTAACGCCAGAGTTGCTCGATCAATTTCAGCGTTGCATACAGCGTCGATGGCGTCACCACAGCCACCCGTTTATCAAAAGCGGTTTCAAAAATACCCTGATCTGCTTCGATAGCCATCAGATAGGCGCCTTCAATCGGCATAAACATCAATACATAATCCGGCGAATGGATATTCGGGAGTTGATCGTAGCGTTTATCGGAAAGGCTGCGAATATGATTCTTCAAGCTATTCACATGCGCTTTAACGGCTTTTTTCCGATCCGTTAGATCGTTTGCAGACAGTGCGCGTTCGTAATCAGTTAAAGAAACCTTGGAATCAATAACGATATGTTTCTCGCCAGGCATGCGCACAATGACATCCGGTCGCTGCCGTTTACCATCGCCAATATCCGTCGAATCCTCACGCAGGAATTCATACCCCTCGCGCAAGCCGGAAGTTTCCAGGATTCTCTCCAGAATCATCTCGCCCCAGTTGCCCTGTGCCTTGCTTTCACCCTTCAATGCCTGCGTCAAACCAAGAGCATCCTCGCTCATCTGGCGGTTCAGCATTTCCAGGTGGGACAAATGTTCTTTTAACGAGGCGCGGTCCCTGGCATCACTCAGATGCACCTCATCAACCCGTTTACGAAAATCGCCAAGCTGCTCGCGTATGGGTTTTAATACTTCATCAAGGCTATTGCGGTTTTGTTCAGAAAATACCTTGCCTTTTTCCTCGAAAATTTGATTGGCGAGCAATTTGAATTCATTACCCAGTTTCTCTTTGGCCTCTTCCAGCAATGCCAACTTCTCAGCCGCTGCCTTCCTCTCTTCAGACAGGCGTGTTTCAAGTTCGGTAATACTGGATTTATGATCGGAAAGCTCATGATTCAAAGCATCCATGCCAGCATCTTTCACGGCTAGAGTCCGTTTAAGTTCCTCGGTTTGCCTCTCGGTGCCGCGCATCCGCTCACTCAAAGAGGCATGAACCACCATTTGCTCCATCGCGCTCTTCTTCTGCTTGCGGTCATGAAAAAACCACAAGCCCAGAATCAGGAAAATCGTACCAACCAACATTGTCTCAATCGTCATTGTTTATGCGGTCATCCTCTCCTTGACCGGGTACGGTCGAAATAGAATTTTTCTACCATGGCTATCTTCCGGCATACCGTGGTTCCGTCAACGATGGAATTCTGTCGAGCCCGGCAGCCTGCCAAACTCAGGGAAGGTCTGCTGTACGGCAGGAATAGTGACCCAAAACACCCCGACAGAAAAGGTGGCGTTGCCGCTCATCCGCCCGGAGTTTTGCAATTGTTTCAGAATTCTACCAATTTCGTAATCGCTGAGCTTCTACCGCAACGAGCACATCCGCGATTTTCTTTTCTTCAGGCGCAGCATAGCCGTCGATTTGCCCCAGATTGCGACTTAAAATTTGGAGCGATTCCACTACCGCCTGATCCGGCTCTCCATTCTCATAAATCTGTTCCATGGCACGGTCCAGCATGCGTGTGGCATCCCTGATTAACCTGACCGCTTCCCTACCCCCCTGTTTTTCTCCACCTCCTTCTTTCCTGCCTCCTTCCTCATGTGTACCGATTTTATCCAGGCTACTCTTCAGTAATGTGTGAAAATCGCCGATTTTGACCGCTTTCTTCTTTTTCTCGATCCCGGCGCGCGTTCCTGCTCCAATATTGTTAATTTTCATTTGACTCCTCCTTTACGAAAAACGGGGTCATGGATACAATGACAATAAGCCTTTCGCAAAACTCGTGGGTAGCGATCGGCTCCCCCACGTTGGCCTTCAGAGCTTGAGTCCCGTCCTTGCGGGCGTCCAAACGGACTCAACGTAGGGTTACCGCTCATCCACCCAGAGTTTTGCAAAAGGCTCTAATTGATTGTCAAATCACACCGCAAAAGACCGCAAGAATCGGGCCAACCATTTCTGCCGGTGGCATCAAACTTGCTCGACTACCCCCGGAGCCTGTCGGACTTATGGAGATCGTAGCGAACAGGTGGGAAAGTGAGATCAAATGGACCACAGGTAGCGGATGGAAAAACGATATATTCCCGATAACGGTTTCGAGGGCTTGAAAAAAAGCCTGAATGCGGACCTCCCAAAGGCGCGGCCTGCACCCCCGTCTCCAAGCGCCAGGTCCGGTCCTGCGGAAAAAATAGTGCCGAGACCCGAAGCATACACGAATCAAGATATGGACAAGGCGATGCAAGACGCAAAATCCGGCCCTGTTTTTTCCAGATTGAATGGCATGCTCACAGGGGTTCTCATCATCTGCCTCGCTGGATTCAGTTTTTCGAACTGGATGATGCATAAACAAGTAGCACTGCTCGCCACCAGAGTCACGAACACACAATCCAGACTTGTAAAAATAACCGATACGGAAAAGGTCAGGAAGCGGATGGAGAGCCGTATCGCCTCGCTGGAAGATGGCTTCAGGAAGATCAGAATAAGGTTAAGACGGCAATCCGGTGGGGAAGGCACGACGAAATTCAGACTTCGCCTTGCGAAGGCAGAAAAGGCAATCAACCGCCTGGAACTGTCCATGGCTGGTACAATGGGGCGAAGAAAAAAGGAGGCCAGACGTACCAAGCAAATACTCGCAGGACGAAAACCAGAACCGAGGACTGCACGGGTCACGAAAAAAATGTCTCAATCCGCCTCGACCAGTCGCACACCAACACAGGCATCGGCCCTCCATACACAGGCACGAAAGGATTCAGGACATACCTGGGTCGTTAATCTTGCGGCAAGGCACTCCGAATCAACCGCTAACGACGAATTGAAAAAGATGCGCAAATCTGGAATCATGGCTGAAAAACATACGGTGGAAAGACAGGGAAGGAAATACTGGCGCTTGCGCGTCGCCGGCTTTCGTAGCCTGAAAGCAGCGCGCAAGTTTATTCGGGATGTCGCTGCGAAGCATGGCTACAAAGGCACTTGGATTGCCCGTGGCAGCAACCCCTGATACTGACTGACGATGGACCGTATAAATCCATGGATGGGAGGGGTAGATGCGCTGCATCTCAGTGGCGATAAATTCCCTCATCCTTTTGATGCCGGGAGATCTGTAAGCACATGCAACAACAACTGGAAGCGGCGCTGGACGCCCTGCTGAACCTGCGAGCGGAAATTATGCGGGTCGCGCCCGACAATGCTGAGGTGCGATCGGATTTGCGACGCGTCATCTGCAGGATCGATGATTTGGTCCAACGGAGTGGCGTGCCGGATCGCGGCTATGAAAACACCATTCGCTGGCTATCCATGTTTCTGGATGTCGAACACGGAATGATGCTCAAGACCTTAGCGAACAGCCCGGATACGACATTGATACCACCGCTTGATCAATATGTTCGGACAAGGTCCAAAGAGCTTTTCCGGGCAGAATCTACCCGCCCTGCGGCTATGAAATCCATGCGCCACTGCTACGGATTGCTTGGAAAAAAGGTCGGGGAAGCGGATGATGATAACGATCGGCTGCCCAGAGAGCTTTCCCGCTTGCTTGAGACGCATCTTGAGGATGACGCACACCTGCGGAAGGATCTGAATGGCCTCGTCTCGGCCATGCAGGATTTACTGACGGAAGTAACGCGGACGATTCAAGGCCTGGGTGAGGAATCCGTGGAGCTGACACTCGCCGCCGACCTGTTGCGGCAGGATATACCGGATGACCCCAAGGCCGTGCAATCCCTGCTACGAAATGCGCGAGAAGGTATCCTTGCGGCTGGTCGCCGGATTGGCGAATCGGGGAACAGGCTCCGCCGAGCGGTGAAGGAGCAGACCGAGAGCGTGAAGATGCTGCAAGACAGATTGAGTAAAGCGGAGGATCTGGCGGCACATGACCCACTCACCGGGTTAGCCAACCGGCGTGAGCTGGATCATTTTATATCCTCCATGCAAGAGGAAGGCGAGGCTGCACTGCTCATGATCGATATTGATCACTTCAAGCGTATCAACGACCAACATGGTCATACGGCGGGTGACGAAGTCCTGGCAAACCTGGCGAAAATCCTGACCGACAACATACGCGCCACGGATATAGTGGCCCGCATCGGCGGTGAGGAATTCATTGTTGTCCTGCCGGGCCTTTCCCGCAGCCAGGCCCACCACACGGGCGAGTCACTGCGCCGGGCCGTACATGTGACCGGATTCAAGTGCCAGGTGGGAAAATTATCCGTAACCATCAGTATCGGTGCCGCTACCCGATTGACCAACGAATCTGCTCGGGACTGGATAAAACGAGCCGATCAAGCACTGTATAACGCCAAAAATGCTGGTCGAAACTGCATCTGGTATGCGGATTACTTCTAGCTCCGGGTAGACACCCCAATCGGAGAAGGTGCCTTAAACAGTTCTTCCCGCATTACCCTGACCTCATCTGGAGCGCTAATACCGATGCGCACCTGCGTACCCTTCAAACTGAGTACTTGCACGCGCACCTTACCCGCGAGAATAATGGACTCCCCGACCTTACGGGTAAGAATCAGCATGAAAAAGAGTTTCTTGCGATGCTCAAGAATCATCCTTATCTTTTTCGCAGGCCTTTCGCATCCAGTGGTAATGTAATTGAAGATGAGAGCCCGGCCGTATGCACTGCATGCCTCTGGCCATATCAGCATTGACGGCGACCGGAGCGCGCAAATTAGCCAGTATCCATTCCGCATCACTGAAGGGGTTAAGTACGAGAAGCCACAGGGGTTGCTCGCCCTCGGCAAGCATAAGGCACTGACGCTGGTCGCGGGTAAGCTCGGGATATGTGCCAAGTGTGGCTTCGTCCCACAGGGCAACAAGGAACTTCGCCTCCGGACGTTCCAGTGACCGCATACATGCGACATCCCCTTCTCCCGAGTCAATAAAGCCGAATTGATGGGCATCCTCGAATCCCGCCATTCCTTGCGGAAAATAAAGAGTGCGGGTTTTCTCTTCTGCCACCGAAAGTCTGCTCGGTAATAACCTATTCATGCGCCATTCCTTTCAGCCCGACAAGCGTATCGCCGGAGCTGGCGGCCCTGTTCTCTGCCTGGATCAGTTCGTGAATTTCCAGCCTGTGGATGGGGATTTCCACAGGAGCATCAATAGCAAAGCGGATAAAGCGTCCATCCTCTATGCCGCTGACCTGGATACGGATGTTGTCATCAATGTAGAATGACTGGCCAACCTTGCGCTTAAGTACCATCATTTCAGAAACCTCACCAAACTTAGATTACCAATACGCGATATCTCGGAAAAGGTGGCCTGCAAGGCGACCTGCGAACGGGACAAACGCGTCACCACGGCGGCGATATCCGTATTTTCAAGCTGGCCAAGGCGCTGTTCCGTCTGTGTCTGTAAACTCTGAAATACCTGTTCGCGCAACGCGACGGAAGCCAGACGTCCGCCTACTTCAGCCGTTAGTTCCGTCATGGCATTGCCAGCCGCATTCAACTGGCCTAGCGCCGTTTTAATGCCAGGGACATTGTTGGTGGCAAGTGCGGTCTCCAGTGCCTTGATGGAGGCAAAAGCCTGGGTGAAGGCCGGACGGTCACCGCGCACATTACTGATAACGGTCTGCGTGGATGTGACTGCCACCTTGCGATTCCGGGTATCGCCAGTGTAGTGGATATGACCAGCCACATTGGCGCCTGTAACGGTCAACACCCCTCCCTTCGTATTCGTCTGGGCGGGGCCAGTGAAGTTGGCGCTCAAGGTAACACCATTACTGAGGGAAAACGTATTGGTACCAGACGCTAGCGTAACCGGAGTCGCCAGAAGCTCCGTACCGGCCCCATTTTTAATACTGGTCATGTGTGTCCCGGACGCATCCAATGTCATCGTATAGGTACCATTAACCGCATTCGGATTTGCCGTTTGCGTAACGCTGGTCATGGAGGTGTTCATATCCTGAGCGTATGTGCCTGCACCAGCATTGAATGCATTGCTGAATGCAGCCTGGTTCGTTGCGGTACCAGCGAACAGCGATCCGCCTTCAAACTTCTGGTTACTCAGTGCCAGCAACTGGCTCTGAAGCCTCGTCAGCTCCACCTCTGCAGCCTGGCGCCCTGTGGTCCCAAGGGCTCCGCTGGCTTGTTGCACGGCCAGAACCTGGGCGCGCTGGAGCAGAGGCAACATCTGCGACAAGGCACTCGAACTGGCACCCAGACGTAGCTTGGCCGTGGACAAACCGCCCAGGCTGGACTTGATGCCCGCCTGCACATGACGAATGTCCACGGACTTTCTGAAAGCCAGGGGGCTCTCACCGGGGCGCGTAAACTTGTAGCCGGAGCTGATCTGCTCCGTACCCTGTGCCTGCGTTTTCTGCTGTTGGCGAACACCCGACAGGAGGTTATCGAATATTTGCTGCGTCGTGATTCTCATCGCACCAAACCCAGGAGGGAACTCAGCATCTGGTTGCTTACCTGAATAAGCTTGGCAGAGGCTTCATAAGCGCGCTGGAAACGGATCATGTTGACCAGTTCCGTATCTATGTTCACGCCGGACACTGACTGCCGCTGACTTTTGAGGGCACTGGCCTCCGCCGTGCGGAATGACACCTGCTGACTGACGGCGGTCACATCCAGGCCGAAGGCGCTGACCAATGTGGCGGCGCGCGCGATGGGGCTGGCGGCAGTCGTGCCGTCAACACTAACAGCCTGATCGCGTAAACCCAGCAACCCTAATGCCGCGGTATTATCGCTGGCTGCTACCAACGACCCGGAAGGATTGGGTGGATTGGGTGGCGTAGCTACGCCCGAAGCGATCCGACCTGGATCTGCAACAATCGCATTATTCACGGAAAGGTTCGCCGCCGTCGCACCACTGTGGAAAAAAGAATTAATTTCATAGGCGGCAAGAAAATTACTCGTATCACCACCGAAGACGATGCGGTTGGTGCCGCCGTTGATGGTCAGCCTACCATTGGACACGCTGGCACTTACGCCACTCACAGCGTTAATGGAGGCCGCAATATCAGCCAGTTTTGTCGTCCCGGCAGTCACGTTAATGGTAACTCCCGGGGGTGTATTCACGGCCGTGCCATTGGTATTCAGCACATAGAGACTGAAGGTTCCCGTCTTGATTTTTGATGCGAAGGGCACATGACTGTCGAGGTTTAAGGCAGTCGCGGCACCGCTGGGATCGGTCGCTGCCTGGGCGGATGTGTATGTGCTAACGGCGCTTGTACCCGTACCACTGACCTGCTTCTGGTTGATGCTGAAGGCCAGATTCGCGGCCAGGCTGTCCAGTTGTTTGATATACTTCGTCAATGGACCATCGCGCAGGGTAAGCAGCCCCCCTATCTGACCACCATGCGCGAGCCCCGAGGCTGGCAGGTTGTTATCCGTAAATACGATCTGGCTGAAGCCCGAGCTACCCGCTGCAACTTTCAACTGGCGTGCAGCGGTACCCTGCACCAACATATCTCCGCCCGGCGTCTGCAACAACAGGCCGCCGTTGTTGGCCGCCACCTGGCGTACATCAACCAATTTTGACAAGTTTGCAACCCTGATGGCGCGTTGGTCGCGCAAATCATTGGCATGAAATGCTGTTCTTCCCGCCTCGGCACGCACAATGCGACCATTAAGGTCGGCAATCTGAGTTAGCAGAGTGTTGGCTTTTGTCAGCAGTGGATTGATTTCCTGATTCGTCGCCAGCCGCTGATCGCTTAATTGTTGGCGCATGCCGGTTATTTGCGTCGTCAGTGACTGGGCCTTGCCAAGTACACCCGCGCGCGCAGTCGCATCTGCGGGCGCATTGGCAAACGTATGTAGCGAGGTGAAGAACCCATCCAGCATGGATGTGAGACCGGGCGAACCGAGCGTACCAAATGCGGATTGTACGCTGGTCAGCCCCTGCTGAATAGTTTGTGCCAGCGCATTCTGGCTATTGTTTGCAAGTTGGGCGTGCGTAAGAACCGTATCCACCACACGGCGAATATTACCCACTTTAACACCTCGCCCCAAATTAAGGACACCCGCCTGCCGGGGCTGCTTACTGACCAGGATGGTTTCCTGTCGGGAATAGCCGGGGGTATTCGCATTGGCGATATTCTGTGCGATGACATCCATCGCCTGCTGCTGCGCGCGCAAACTGGAAGCGCCGACCTCAAGGCTTCCAGAGATACTCACCATGCACCTCCCGGACCATAGGTGCTTTTCCGTTCCATGGCGCCAATATTCCGCAGCACGCCAGATGTCACTTCATACATGACATGCAGGTGAACCAGAGATTCTTCGCCAGCCCTGGAGGCATGTATGAGATGTTGACACGCCTCACGCCGCAAGGCTTGAAGCTCCCCAGCCGCACCTCCTGCGTGAAGGTCGATAAAAGTGCTCAGCGGTATATCGTCCGACCCATCCCGACCCTTGGGCATATCTGCTTGGTGGACAATGCCGCGACACTCATTTTCCAGGTCGGCGAGCTTCTCATACAGCGTCACACGCTCTCCGCTCAGCCTGATAAGCGCATCCGCTTCGAGCCGACTCGCGGCTTCCCGCTCCTGCCCGGCGATACGTTCCAGATCGACAGCGCAGGCATTCATCTGTTTCAGGAGGTCAGACAGAATCATGCCCGTGAGGTGTGCGAAGCTCATGTCGCTACCATGGCCGTTCAGCCAGAGCGTTGACGACAATGCGCGAGGCCACCTTGCGGCTGTCTATTTTATATCTCCCACTTTCAAGTGCGCTACGAATTTCCTCAATATGGTCAAGCCGCAGTTCGGGCATGTCCGCCAGCATGGTCTGCACTGTTTCGCGCAGGCCCGCAGCATCCGCCACACGCACCTGATCCACCGTTCCCTTCGCTCCGGCAGAGCCGGATTTTCGTTTTTTCCCCGTGGACTTCGCAGAAGCGAGTCCAGATGCCCGATCAGGGCCGCCGATGCGTATCATGCTTTACTCCTGTATCAAAACGATTAAGACTTTTATCGGCACCGTTTGCCTGACCTTGAATCCCGGCATGGCTGAATTGACGGTAAATATTACGCGCGATACCGAGCTGGCCCTGCTGGCTGACCGCTTTCGCCAGAGCCTGATTGAACATGGAGGACTGAACATCCTCCGCAAATCCCTTGCCGAGGAGACCTGATGAGGGAACAGTCCTATGCATAGCCGACAGTAATTGCTGCACGAACATGGCCTCGAACACCCTGCTTACCCGCCACAGCCGGGTATTGACAGGATGAAAGCCGCGCACATCTTTTTGCCCCGAGGCGCGGTGTTGTCGTTGGCCCTGGTGAACCGGGCGATGTGTAGCGTTTTCAAGCTGGTGCATCATATTATTTTCAGCTCCGCATGCAGGGCACCCGCAGCCTTGATGGCCTGCAGTACCGCAATCAAATCGTTGGGCGTAGCGCCGACAGCATTAAGGGCATTGACCAGCTTGCTCAGGGAAACCACCCTGGGTAGCACGACCAGCTTCGCTTTTTGCTCGTTGATCTTAAGGTCAGTGCGCTGCACGGTTGTCGTTGTACCACCGGCGAAGGCGTTGGGTTGCGACACCTGGGGAGCCTCCGTGACCGATACACTGATATTGCCATGCGCCACAGCAACGGTATCAATCCGCACCTCACTACCCATGACGATGGTGCCGGTACGCTCGTCCATGACCACCATGGCAGGGTGGTCGGGCGTCACTTCAATGGGGTCCAGCCGTGAAATCAGGTCTACGGCATTGGCGGTCGGATTCCACACATCCACTGCGCCTGGATCCACGGTCTGAGCCATGCCTTTGCCGAGGGCTTTGTTGATCGCGCTGGTCATGCGTCTGGCAGTCGTGAAGTTAGCCTGCCGCAGAATCAGTCTGATACGGTCCTGCGTATTCCTCAAACCGTTCGGTGCGCTCTTTTCGACATGGGCGCCGTTGGGAATACGTCCGGCTGTCGGATGATTTTTTACCACCTTGGCACCTCTGCCACCTCTGCCACCAGCGGTGAAGCCGCCGATAGAGATTGAACCCTGAGCCACGGCGTAAATTTTTCCATCGCCGCCCAGCAAAGGTGCGACCAGCAAAGTACCGCCCCTGAGACTGGTGGCGTTGCCCACACAGGAAACTGTGACATCCAGGGTCTGACCGGGTCGAGAAAAGGGGGGAAGCTCCGTCGTGACCATGACTGCGGCAATAGCTTTCGGTTTGGTGCTGGCGATACGCAGATTCTTGTTACCACGAAGGCTGACACCCAAGTGTTCCAGCATGGACAGAAGGCTAAAGACCGAAAAGCGCGCATTCGTGGAATTGTCGCCGGTACCGTTCAAACCCACGACGAGACCGTAACCGATCAGGGCATTGCTGCGCACACCCTCGATACCAGCGAGGTCTTCAATGCGCTCAGCCGGTGCGGTGACTGGCATGACCAGCAGACTAATCTGCACCAGCACCAGCATGATTGCCGTCCTTTTTAGAAGGGCCATATCTGATCCAGCGCTTGCGAGAGCCAACCCTCGTGCGCGACCGTAGCCAGGCTACCGCCACCACCGTAACTGACAACGACCTGCGCCACCTTTGAGGAAGGAATGGTGTTGTCCGGCCTGATATCTATCGAACGAACAACACCCGAGAAGGTCAATGCCTGGGGTTGATTATTGATGGTAAGCTGCCTCCGACCTACCACTTTCATATTGCCGTTGGGGAACAGCTTGGTGACGACAGCGGTAACGCTAGCCGTGAGAGTATCCGAATTATTGGTGCTCCCCGAACCATCAAAGTTCTTCTCATCACTGATATCAAGTGCTGTTTTCGGCTGAAAATTAGGGTTCTTGCTCGATAGCGAGGTCGCGTAACCGAATACAGCGGCCAGACTGGTCTTGCGGCTGGACGCCTTGTTTTTCTTGGTGCCAAGCGAGCGGGTGGCGCTAGCCCTCTCCGAAACCAGAATGGTAATCAGGTCGCCCACGCGGCGTGCCTTGGCATCCGTGAACAGGGAAGAACTGTTGGCCCATAGGGATCCGGTCTTGTTGGCATCAGGAATAGGCTGGCTTAGCGCCTTTTCCACTTCTCCCGCATGCCTGTCCGTGGTGACGGAACGGATAGACGGCATGCATCCAGAAGCCAGCATAGCGATGGTCAGCACGGCGGCGGCCAGCGAACCTGGAATATGTATCATATCACCAGCCTCCGACCTGTACGCGAGCCGTATACTTATCCACAGCGATGGCCTGCAGCACCCGCTTGCTGCTCAAATTTCGTACCGGTACCCGGTCACCGCGCCCAGCCCGCCTGAGCACCTCGCCCATCGCCGAGACCCTGACGCCACCAATACTGGCTATCAGTGTAACGTGATCGCCGCGAACCAGCAGCGGCGGGCGCCTGACATAGCTTTCGTAGATGACCTGCCGCGCACGTAGCGGACGCGTGGTACGCGTACCGATAAGTTGTCGCGTATCCGTCCACCAACGCCCCACATGGCCGGCGATATCCGTATGTACAAGGTGCAATGCAGATGCTGTCAACAAGGTGCGTGCGGCAATATCATCACGCACGGCAACCGCATTCGTCCACCAGTGCAGCCGCACCGGTACATACCAACGGCGCATGTTCGCACCCCGGCCCTGTTCGCCAATCAGGGATACACGCACCGGGTGGATACGCAAATGTGGCAAGTGCCAGCGTAGCGCTCCTTTGACCTTCGGCCAACGCAACACCTTCACCAGCTCCGCGCGGGCACCAGCCAGCACGATCCCCTGTTTGAAGAAATGATGCAGGGAAGCCCGAGTGGCGTTATCCACAGCATACGCAGGCTGTGCGCCGGGCAGCAGAAGGGCTAACAAAACCGGGATAGCCCACCCGGAATGTCGTAACTGGCTCATTATTTTCACGATTTAACGCTTGAGATTACTGGCTGCCTGCAGCATCTGATCGGCTGCCTGGATAGCCTTGGAATTCATTTCGTAGGCGCGTTGCGCGGCGATGAGATTGACCATTTCCTTGACCGCGCTGACGTTGGACTGCTCCAGTGTCCCCGACGAAATGGTACCGATACCGTTGGAACCCGGCGTACCGGGGATCGGCGTACCGCTCGCCCGGCTTTGCTGGAACAGACTTCGTCCGATGCTGGTCAAACCACCGGGGTTACTGAAATCAGACAACTGAATCTGGCCAAGGTTACTGGTGATATTACCGGGCTGCACCACCGACACCGTACCATCATGAGCAATAGTAATGGACAGCGCATTGGTCGGAATGGTAATGGAGGGCTGCAGGGGGTAGCCATCCTGGGAGACGACCTGTCCCAGACTGTTAATGCTAAAGGCGCCGGCGCGCGTATAGGCCAGATTACCGCTCGGTAACTGTACCTGGAAAAAAGCGCGGCCCTCGATAGCCATATCCAGTGGATTGCCCGTCTGCTGGGTGCTTCCCTCCGAGAAAATACGCGCCACCCCGGAGGTGCGAACGCCAAGCCCCACCTGAATACCTACCGGCAACTGGTTACCGGCACCGTTCTGGGCACCAGGCGCCTTGATCTGCTGGTACATCAAATCCTGGAAACTGGCACGGCCACGCTTGAATCCCGTCGTGTTGATGTTGGCCAGATTGTTGGAAATAACATCGACATTCAATGCCTGGGCCGCCATACCTGTTGCCGCCGTCCACAAAGCTCGCATCATGTAAAACCTCCTTTTTTATCCATACTTATGCGGGCCATCCATGAACGCTCCCGACCACGGCCCTTAAACCCAGCCTGCCTGCTCATTGGACCCGACCTACCTGCTCATCCATCATGGTGGCCAGGCGATCGTATTGCTGCAGCATTTTCATCGTCATTTGGAAACTTCGTTGTACACTTATTAGCTCGACCATCGCCTGCACGGCGTTGACATTCGATGACTCCGTAAAGCCTTGCATGACACGCACACCACTGCCCGCCGGTTTGACGTTCGTGGGTGATGCGGTGAGCAACACACCTGCCATTTTCCGGATAGCACGGGGATCCGTGATCTGCACCAGGCCAATACGGCCAACACTTTTGCCGTTCACGCTCATGCTGCCATCCTCCAACACCGTCAGAGAGCCCCTGGGCAGGGTGATCGGGCTGCCACCATCATCAAGAACAGACCTTCCACTGGCCGTCAGAAGATTACCGTTGCCATCCAGCCGGAAGTTGCCGGCGCGCGTATAAGCTTCCAGCCCGCCTTTAAGGCGGATACGGAAATAGCCATGGCCATTCAGGGCCATATCCAGTTTGGAGCCGGTGCGTATCATCGCGCCTTCACTACTGTCGATATACTGTTTTCCACCAACCGGATAAGCGGCGGAGGTGTGCCCGGAGCTACCATCCAGCACCGACTGCCCGGCAAGGAATGTAGAAAAACTCCTCCGGTCGGCGCGATATCCTATGGTATTCACATTGGCAAGATTCTGGGCGATGCTGTTGAGCTTTTGTTGCGCCAACAACCCAGCTGTACCTGCGATATAAAAAGCTGAATCCATGCGAAACTCCTTACACATGGCGAGCATGTATCATGCCAACCTGTAAACATGCCGAATAAACCCGTATTCCTCATGAATGCCACCGTACCCGGCAATTATTGCCCGTTGAATATGGTAAAAAATTCCGGCAGGGAACCAACAAGAACGGATCACACCCGGTTCGGGTTCTTCTCTTTCTCGTGGGCATGATCTCCTGCGGCATGCAATTTAAGCAGGAGGCGAACCTGAGCGGGGGGCGTATCCAGTTGTGCGGCGATCTCTTCGGCATCATGGCCTTCCCGCCGCATGCGTAGCACCTGGGCTACGGTTGTATCACCACCAGCCGGATGATTCGATAGGCCTCGTGGCGAAATCGCCCTCCCGGAAGTATCGTCATGCCCGACCATATTCTTCGCCTGGCCCAGCTCCCGGATGAGCAGCATGGCCTCCTCCAGATGACACGATGCTTCCTGTAACTGTCGCGACGTATCAGCCAGCATACGTTGCAGTCGATGTTGGCGTTTCGCATTTCGCATCCAGGCCACCCACAGTCCGACAATAGCTATCACCATCAAACCATCCGCCAGCAAGGCGTACCAGGGCGAAAAAAACGGGGGTGAACCTTGCATCGACTTTATTGGTCGCCGGGGATATCCAGCTTCAACGAACCGCGTAATCGCATCACCATCTGGCTGTGCAGCTGAGAAATCCTCGACTCCGTAATGCCAAGAACGGCGGCGACTTCCTTCATGTTCAATTCTTCGTAGTAATACAGGGTAAGCAGAACCTTTTCCCGCAATGGAAGTTGCTCAATGGCATCCGCCAGTTTTTCAGTAAATTCAAACATCGCCGCTTGGTTCTCCGGCCTTTGTTCGGGAGCTCCAGCGATGGCGTCGAGCATATCCAGAGGCTCATCCTCCCCGGAAACCTTAGGTAAATCATCGAAATACACGACGCTGACACTACGCATTTGGGTCAGGCGTTCACGATATTCTCTAAGAGCAATACCGAGAAATGATGCGATTTCCTTTTCCTCGGCTGGTCTTCCGTATTGTTGGCTCAGAATAAGGATGGCCTCGCCCATCTTGCCGGACATATCCCGCAGACTCCTCGGAAACCAGTCAAAGGCCCGCAGATAGTCGATCATGGATCCACGTATGCGATAGGCAATGAATGTTTTGAACTGAATATCGCGACTCGTATCAAAACGTTTCGCGCCATCCAGCAGACCCAGGACCCCTGCACTAATCAGATCATCCAGTTCGATGGAGTCCGGCACCCTGCGTATCAGTTGCAGGGCATGATAACGAATCAGGGGAAGGTGCTCTCCAAGCAGAGCCTCCGGATCTAGTGCCAGAGAAGCGGCGGCGTCATAATGCGCGATCCGGTTCAGGGCCGGAACTCCGGATTTTCGCGCGCCTGTCCACGCATCTGTTCACGCTCTTCGTGGCCCCTTTGCAGGGATTCCAGCATATCGTCCAGCCATACCATCAGTCCGCCCAACATGGCACCACCCACAACGAGCGCAGGCAGGCGAAAAAACATATCCGGCATTGCCATGTCGCAAAACATGGCAATGCCGAAGGCGAGGAGCAAGCCGATGGCACCGCCATAAACAGATGCATAAAGCACACGCATATTCAGACCCCTCCCTTTTCTTCGCATCCGTTCATACCGCTGGATAAAGCCTGCTGCCAGAAGAATTGCAGACCACCACCAACACCTGGCTCCCGCGGCCGGGAAAGCACTGCATCAAGCAATTTATTCAGGCTGTCGGTATAAACCCTGGAGGCACATGAATACAACAGCTTCTGCGAGCCGATAGCGCGCCGCACAGCGGCGCACTCGGGCATATACCCCACATAGTCGAGAAAAACATCCAGGTAACGGTCGGCTACGGCCAACAAACGCTGGAATGTGACCCTGGCAGTGGTCCCGTCGGCCTGGTTCAGGGCGACCATGAACCGGCTAACCCCGCGCTGACGCGACAATACCTTGATCAGGGCGTAAGCATCGGTCAGAGATGTCGGATCCGGCGTCAAAACGATGAGGACGGATTCGGAACTGGATGTAAAAAACAGCACATTTTCTCCAATCCCGGCTGGTGTATCCACCAGAATAAGGTCATATGCTCGGGACAGCAGGTTCACCTCATGCAGCAACACTCCCCGCTGAATGGCCGAAATCTGTGCCAGTTCAAACAGGCCATTACCGCCCGATAACACGTCCACCCTGTCGTCAACGGATACGATAATATCCTGCAAACTCTTCTCCCCCTGCACAACATCCATCACCGTACCGCGCGCTGTCAGGCCAAGCATAACGTCTACATTAGCCAGCCCAAGATCAGCATCCAGAAGTAGCACGCGTCTGTCGAGGCGTGCCGCGCGCATAGCCAGATGAACGGATAGAAATGTTTTTCCCACACCTCCCTTGCCACTACTGATAGCGATAACCGGCGGCGAAGCGGCGTGTTTCGGCTCAACTGCAGAAGCAGGCGAATGGTTCATAATGACTCCTTTCTGTTAATATGGTCGGCGAACAACGAAGCCAGAGAATGTGGGGACAGCCGACCGGTTTGCTCGGATACATCCGGACCAAAACTGCAGTATGAGATGGACGCCCCCGTCGCGGCCCAATTCAGCAGTTTCCCCGGCCTGACCGTTTCATCCAGTTTGCTCAATATGAGTTCCGTGATACCCAGCTTTCGCGCCAGCATCAACGTCTTCAGGCCGTCTGCTTCATCCATACTGGCGGGCAGTACGACAAACCGTCGGCTACAGGCGAGTTTCTTCCATATATTTGCTTTTTCCTGTTGCTCTCCCCTGGATGTCAGCCACCCTTCACTATCCACCAGAACAAGCTTTGCCGCCTTCGTTTCCTCAATGGCGCGGGGAATCCCGCTTTCATCACGCAAAACAGCAAGGGGAATTCCCAATATTTCGGCATAGGTTCTCAACAGGCTTAACCCTCCGATACGTTCGGTGTCTGTACTGATGAATGCCACGCTGACGCCCTGCACGCTGAAGTGGGTGGCAAGCTTCGCCGCCATCGTCGTTTTTCCCCCACCTCCGGGACCCGTAAGAAGAACAATTTCCTTCTTTTTCTGGGGCGTAATAGCACCCCCCCAATGTAGCATGGACGCCGGTATCGGCTTGCCCTCGGCAATATCCCCGGCGATGTCCGATGCGTATGCGGGGCTTACGCCCAGCCTGACCAGGGCATCGAAGGCCGCTATGGATTGTTCATCCCCCAGCATGGCGCGCAACCCACCCACCTCCTGTCTCCCCAGACCATCCACAATACGCTCCAGGTGTTGCATGGTTGCCGTCAGTTTATTTTGTGTCATGGGCTGGTTATCGCTATGAGAAACTGCGGCACGAGCGCCTGCGCTCTCTTCGATGTCGCGGGCGGCATGCAGATGCCAAACGCTGGAGCCATCTTCATCCTTGCACTTGTGCCGATCGAGGATGACGGCATCCGGCCCAAAATCCCGACGCACCATGGCCAGCGCATGATGTAGTTCCGGTGCGGAAAAGACTTTAATCTGCACCACTTAACCCCACGCTACCCAACGTACGGACCGTAACGTATGGAGGAATTTCGGCCGTAGAGAGAATCGCGACGCGCGACATGCTCTTGCTGATATGTTCCGCCAGCATCGGACGTATGGCAGACATCACCAGGACCACCGAAACATCCTGCTCGTTATGTGCGATGAGCTGTGAAAGATGCACCAGAAAACGCTGCCAGCGACCAATTTCAAGGGGCAGCGACCCATTCGGGTATTGTGCGAGGCGGTCGACCATCTCGCGCTCAAGCTCCGTATCAACCGTCATTGCGGCGAGACTGCCCTGATCATCCAGGAATTGTTGAACGATGTTGCGCGCGAGCCGGATACGAACCTTTGCCGTCAAATCATCTACTTTACCCTGCTCAGCGCCATTGTCGGCGATGGTTTCCAGGATCAGCAACAGGTCATGGACAGGCACCCATTCGCGTAACAACCGTTGCAGTACATTCTGTAGCAACCCCGGCGAAACCTGCGCCGGCACCATGTCATCAACCACTTTGCCATACCTTTTGGACAATGTATCCAGCATCTCCTGGACCTGGGCGCGGTCCAGCATCGCATACGCATGCTGACGCAAAATTTCCGTAACATGCGTGGCTATAACGGTGGGCGGGTCAACCACCGTATAACCGGAAATTTCCGCTTGCTGCCGGCTTTCCCGCACGATCCATACCGCCGGAAGGCCAAAAGATGGCTCCTGCGTCGCTTCACCCTCTATGCGGGGACCACTTATCTGCCCCTCCAGGGCAAGAAGATGATGCGGTCTGATATCTCCGCGCCCTACTTCGGCACCTCGAACAAGGATTCGGTATTCACCCACACCAAGTTTCAAATTGTCCTTGATGTGTACAGGAGGCAAAAGGTACCCGATTTCTGTGGCAATCGTCTTGCGCACCGCCTGTAACCGCTCCAGCAACCCCCCTTCCCCGCCGGATTCAACCATGTCAATCAACCCATAACCGACTTCAAGGCGTATGGGGTCCACCGTCATCATGTCCGACATGGAGAGCTGCTCCTGCTGCTTCTCCTCCGGTGCAGATGGTGTTTGGGCTGCATCGAGGGACTCTTTCTGATCTCGGGATTGCAGATGCCAGGCACCTACGCCCAGACCGAATGACAGCAAAAGAAAAGGAGCGAACGGCATGCCGGGCATGAAGCTCATCAGCAAAAGAGCACCGGAACCCACCATGTAAATGCGTGGGTTCCGAGCGAATTGATCGCCGAGTTCAGCCGACAGCGTATTTTCTCCTCCCGCGCGTGTAATGATGATACCCGCTGCGGTTGAGATCACCAATGCCGGTATTTGCGCCACCAATCCGTCGCCAACCGTCAAAATACTGTAAACATTTACGGCATCGGACCATGACATGCCCTGCTGCATGACACCGATAATCAGCCCCCCAATCAGGTTGATGGCGGTAATCATCAGCCCCGCGACGGCATCTCCGCGCACAAATTTGGAAGCGCCATCCATGGCGCCGTAAAATTCAGCTTCCCGCGCGACAGCCCGCCGCCTGTCCCTGGCCTGGACGTCATTCAGCAATCCGGCGTTGAGATCGGCATCAATAGCCATCTGTTTCCCCGGCATGGCATCCAGAGTGAAACGCGCCGCCACTTCCGCGATGCGGGTCGAACCTTTGGTAATAACGACAAAGTTAATGAGTACCAGAATAAGAAACAGAATCAACCCGACCACCGTGTTGCCGCCGACGACAAACTGACCGAAACTCTCGATGACATGCCCCGCCGCAGAGGGACCATTTTGTCCGTGAAGAAGAATAAGTCTGGTTGTGGCAACATTAAGAGAGAGGCGGAACAGTGTGGTAAGCAAAAGCAGGGATGGGAAAACCGAGAAATCCATCGGCCTGAGCACATAGATAGACGTCAATAGAATGAGCAAAGCGATGGTGATGTTGATGGTCAGTAACATGTCCATGAGCATGGGCGGCAGCGGTGCCATCATAATCATCAGGATGAGAAGGACGCCCGCAGCAAGCACGACATCCAGATATCTGCCAAAACGATTAAAAACCAGTGCTACGGTTTCCTGCATGTTGCTCCTCCTCTGTATATGGCTTCGGGATCGGTATGTAGCGGCGGCGGAAATTTAACCGACAATCACTTCAGGCGGAAAATCTCCGCCAAAATAATGGCCACAGCTTCGTACAAGTGTTCAGGTATCTCTTCACCGATCCCGACTGCTGTAAACAAGGACCTTGCCAACGGTTGGCTTTCACGGATGGGAATATGGTGTTGACGGGCGATTTCCCTGATTTTCTTCGCGATTTCGCCTTTCCCCTTGGCCAAAACCCTGGGCGCGGCGGCTTGCCCCGGTTTGTAGGCCAGCGCTATGCTGATCCGGGTCGGATTGGTAATGATAACATCCGCATCAGGCACATCCGCCATCATGCGATTTCTCGCCTTCTCCTGCTGGATCTGGCGTATTTTCATCTTAATTTGGGGATCGCCCTCGGTATCCTTGCTTTCATCCCGAACTTCCTTTTTCGACATACGCATGGATTTCGCGTGTTCCCAGCGCTGATAAAAGATGTCGGCAATGGCGACGGGGATGAAAATCATCGCCACCAGCACGGATAGTTCAATGATCCCATCTGACGCCAGCGCCGCGATACCGCGAACATTTCCGTTGCCCGCCCGCAACATTTGAGGCATCAACGATTCAAGGGTAATCCACGACGCCAAAAAAATGACGAGTAATTTAACCAGTGACTTGACCAGTTCAGCGAGCCCCTTGGTAGAGAACAGGCGTTTGATACCGGACATCGGATTGATTTTCTTTAGTTTTGGACTAAGGGTTTCAAAGCTGAAAACCGGACCTGACACAGCAAAGGAAGCGATAACCCCCAACACCAGCATGGGCAACACGATGGGCAGAAAAATTTCGGCCATGCTGATACCAATGGCCAAAAGAAGAGACTGAATGCCATGGCCATCTGCCTCGAACATACCCGGATTCAGTGTCAGATAATGCCGCACCATGTGCATCAGATGTTCACCAGACCATGCGCCGACGCCGGTTACACTGGCGGATGCAAGTACAAGGAAAGAAATGGCGGTCGAGAGTTCCTTACTGGAAGGAACCTGTCCTTTCTTTCGTGCATCCTCGAGCCGTTTCGGACTTGCCTGCTCGGTTTGTTGAGACTTATCCTCTTCTTCAGCCATGATGGCTTCTCAGGGCATCATCAGAGCACCTGTAAATGGGCGCGGAGGGCGTGCGGTGACCTGTGTGCATCAGTGCCCCGCCAGTACGCGAAGAAATTGTGGAATATCCCGATACAGGCCGACGAAATCATTGCGGAGAATAAATATAAAAACCGGCAGAGAAAGAGAGAAAGCGAGCAGACCGAGCCCGATGGTCAGGGGAAAACTAACAAAAAACACCTGGATCTGTGGTACGGCCCGCGACATCAGCCCCAGGGCAGCATAGACGAACAACAACAGCAACAAAACGGGTGCGCTCAGCCGCAGACCAAGCGCGAACATGGTGGCTGCGGCATTATTCAGCGCCGCCCAACCATCGGTAGCCAGGGGATGTCCCATGGGCAGAAGGCGGAAGGAATCAAACAGTGCCGACAGGAAGGCATGATGCCCACCTACCGCGAGCCAGACCAGCATGGCCAGCACGATGGCGAATTGCCCGACAATGGCGACCTGGCTGTTGGTGGAAGGGTCGAACACATTGGCGATAGCAATACCCATCTCGTAACTCATAATCTGTCCGGCCAGTTGCACCGCTGCGAATATCAGCTTGGCCAGCATGGCCAGCATGGTGCCAATGAGTATCTCCTGACCGGCCATCAGGATAAACACGATGGGGGATGCAGGGATGGCGGGCAAAGATGGACGAACGACCGGATAAATAACGAGCGTGATGATTCCCGCCAGACCGATTTTCACCTGGGCAGGAACAAGTTGATTGCCAAGCACGGGCAGGAACACGATCATGGAGGAAACACGCAGGAGTACAAGCAGTGCGGCCATCGTATCAGCAGAAGAGGGTAAGGGCAGAATCATCGAAGTAACGGCGCGTACAAAAGGTGCGTAGCGCCGGATTTATCGAAGGAGGCCAGGGATGGACTCCATCAACTGGCGTGTAAACTGAACCATGGTTCGCACAAGCCACGGCGCGACAAGAACCATGACCAGGAACACAGCCACGATTTTCGGCACGAAGGTCAATGTCTGTTCCTGAATCTGGGTCACTGCCTGAAACAGGGAAATAGCCACGCCAACGACCAGGGCCACGGCCAGCATGGGCAAAGACAGCAGCAGTACCATGCGCAACGCCTGGCCGCCGATGTGAACGACAATATCGGGATTCATGTCATGGGAAAGCAAGCCGGAGGCCAGTCTTATCCCCGCGACATTGCGCGGAAGGGTTTGCTACCTCCCCGAAGGTAGCGCCTCAGGTTGCTCCTGATGGGTGTGCCCATCCATAGGCGCTTTGATGACTTCGCGAAAAACCATCACCTCTGGAGTTGCCAGAGGCGGCGGCCTTCAAATATAACCGCCTTCCAGTTTGAATGTACGCCTTTAACAGTCTCGGCGGCACCGGTAATCAGATAGGCCCCCGGAGCCATGAGACGGGCAATGCGGTCGATTACATGCAAGCGTTCGTCGGGATCAAAATAAATTAACACATTGCGGCAAAAGACGGTGTGAAATGGCCCCGGGTTTCCCAGTTCAATGGAAAGTGAATCGGATATCAGATTGGCGCGGTGGAAGGAAACCAGTGCCCGCAGTTCATCCCGAACGCGCCAGGCCTCACCGCGTTGCTCAAAGTAGCGTACCAGTTGTTGCACGGGCAGGCCGCGCTGCACCTCCATCTGGGTATAGATGCCAGCCTCTGCACTTGCCAGTATCTGACGATCAAGGTCAGAGGCGGTGATACATACACGGCGCGTGGCGTTCGCGACCCCTTGCAGGGCAGTCATGGCAATGGAATAAGGCTCCTGCCCCTTTGAGCAGGCGGCGGACCAGATGCGAAGCTTCTCGTATGCCGGCAGCTTCTTCTCAAACTCAGGAAAGATCAGCTGACGCAAAGCCTCAAAGGGATACTTGTCCCTGAAAAACAGGCTTTCGTTGGTTGTCATGGCATGTACGGTATCCACGGCGAGCGGCCCGTTTTCGTTACGGCGTACAGCACTGGCAAGCTCATCCAGCGAATCAAGGTGGTGCTGTTTCAACACGGGGAACATACGTGTTTCCAGCAGATAAGCCTTGGCTTCTTCCAGAACGAGGCCACTTTTCCGTTTGAGAAAACCCTGAATATAGGCAAAGTTGGTTTTATTCATTGACGGCAGTCACCTGACCGGAACCACGCGACACAGCAACAATAGCTCCGGAGATTTGTTCCAGCGGCAAGACCCGATGCGCCGCCCCCATCTTCACAGTCGTACCGGGCATGCCCCAAACCGTACTGGTCGCCTCATCCTGCGCAATAACATACCCCGCACAGTCGGCCAGCGCCAAAGCCCCGGCAGCACCATCCTTGCCCATACCGGTAAGCACGACGGCAAGGGTACGAACGAGAGGCGCAAGCCGCACCAGTGATTTGAAGGTGGCGTCCACCGCCGGGCGGCAAAAATGTAATGGCGGCGCATCGCTCAGGGTTGCCCGCAGCGCATGACCGCAGGCCTCAACCTCCGTATGCCAGCCGCCGGGCGCAAAGTATACACATCCGGGCATGAGCCGCTCGCCGTCCTCGGCCACCTTGCAGGGCAAGGCTGATTCCTTGTTCATGCGCGATGCCAGGGAACGTATGAACAACTCCGGCATGTGCTGCACGACAACGACAGGCATCGGAAAACCAGCCGGCAGTTTGGGTATCACCATTTGCAGGGCCGCCGGACCGCCGGTGGACGAACCGATGGCCAGAATATCCGGTCGGATATCAGGTGGCCGCCGTTTCCCCACGACGGGAGCAGCAGCGGAAACAGATCGTCCCCTGATCCCCGCCTCCCGACTGGAACGGTGTTTCGTCTGATCGGTGCGGACACATCGCTCCCGGAATTCCTTCAGGCGAAGCATCATGGCTTTCCGAATACTCCCGGCCGGATCAAGATCGGATGCCTGAGGCTTGAGAATAAAATCGAAGGCACCAGCCCGCAAAGCCTGCACGGTACGATCCGCATCATCCTCGGTTTCAGCGGCAACGATGATGATGCCAATATGCCGATGCGTGCGGCGTAAAGCCTCCAGAGTTTCCATGCCGTTCATACGCGGCATGTTCATATCCAGTGTAATGACATCCGGTTTAAGTTCTTCGACTTTGGCCAGCGCATCCACGCCATCCCTGGCCACACCCACGACATCAACGTCGTCCATGCCCATCAAACACTTGCGCATGAACATGCGGAAGACGACTGAGTCGTCCACAATCAGCAATCGTGTTTTCATAGGTCCACAGCGAGAAAGACAAGAGATAACATCAACCCAACCCCAACATATCCAGTTTTTCCTGGACCATTTCGATATCGAAGGGCTTCATGATATATTCGTCTGCACCGGCGGAAATCGCTTTGAGGATGGATGGCATGGATGCCTCGGTCGTAACCATAATGACACGCGGTTTCTCCGCATGCTCGGGTGTGGCGCGCATGCTGACCAAAAAATCATAGCCATTCATCACCGGCATATGCCAATCCAGAAGAATCACATCAATATCCGGATGTTGCCGGAGCTGTTCCAGCGCCTGTTTGCCATTTTCCGCCTCTACGATCTTCCAGCCAAGTTGTTGCATAATACCGCGCAGCGCCATACGTATAACGCGGGCATCATCGACAATCAGGACATTCATACAGCCACCCCCTCCTTTCCCCGACTGGCCGACATCTCCAGCGTACAGTGAATAAAACGCTCCACATCCAGCACGACAAGCAAACGGTCTTTCAGCTTAAGCACGCCGCTGCCCACATCCTGCCAGCAGGATGGCAGCGATTTCGGCGTCTTTTCCAGAGCAATCGCTTCCGGCCGCATCACTTCGCCTACCTGATCCACGATAAAACCGAAATCCTCTCCACCATCAGTTTCAATAATAATAACGCGGAAGGTATCCCCCTGCTCACGGTCCGGCAGCCCCAGTGCCTTGCGCATATCAAGCTGTGTGATGACATGCCCGCGCAGGTTAATCAGACCAACAACCACATCATGTGCCAGAGGCACCGGTGTACAGCGGATCGGCGTCACCACCTCGCGCACATAACGCACGGGAATGCCCAGGCCCTGGTGATGCAAGGCGCAAGTCAGTAGCTCCTGTGTATGATTCATGCCCCACTCCTTCCAAGCGCCAGAACTTCCCCCAAACGCGCGCGCAGGCTTGCGCTATCTGACTTCAACAATAGATTACCCGCGAACAATTCCTTGTCTTCGCCGCGTTTGGGCTCGAAGGAAGCCAGCGCCACGATCGAGATCTGCCGGAAACATTCCTGCTTCTTCATCCATCGCACCAGTTCCATACCCTGCTGCCCCTTCATGTCCAGGTCCGTAAGCACGACCTTCGGTTCACACTGATCGAGAATACTCCTGGCATGAAGGGCATCGTCGGCCACCCATACCTGATAACCCATGGCCGTAAGCGTTGGCCGCAGCAAATCGCGAAAGAATACGGAGTCCTCTACCAACAACAAATCCGGTCGCTCGGAAGTCGAAGGTGCGTTCTCGCGTAGCCCGAACCATTCCGGTGCCACCCGTTTTGCCAACTCATATACGTCCACCACTTCCGTAGCCTGCCCGTGGATGACTGCGCTTCCCAGGAAAAAGGAATGTTCGCTACCCAGTTCGACTTCCAGCGGGACTTCGGCAACATCAAGGATGCGCTCTACTTCAAGACAGAGGTTGTTTTCGCCATTCGACAGAATGATACATGCCATCTCATACGACTCTTCCGCCGGAACATCCTTCGGCTTGCCGATCAATTGACTCCAGCGCTGGAAGGAAATAATGGCATCCCGGTACTGCAGCACCTCACGGTCGGCGGAGACCTCCACGCTCTCGCTGGCAATGGTTTCCAGACGTTGTACAAGAGACATCGGTATAGCGTAGCGACCACCCGCCTGCTCGAACAGGACAATATGCTGCAAATTGCGTTTTGCCTCTATTTTCGTATCATCTTCATCCGCCGCCTCCGCCACACCGTCCGCAAGGCACGCCTCCTCCATGAGACCATTACAATCAAAGATGGGGACGACGCCACCATCGCCCAGAATACTACATCCCGCGTAGATCGCCAGATGCCGGAAATGCACCCCCAACGGCTTGACGACGATTTCCTCGGCGCCGAGGATACGATCCATGGTCAGGCCGAAACTGACCTGTCCGGCATTGATCACCACCACGGTGAAGTCGTCGTTTTCATTCTCCGCGAGATGTAACAGCCCTGCCAGGGATATAACCGGCAGCAGCTTGTCGCGCAGGCGGTAAAAATGACTACCGGCATATTCCTCCCACGCCGTATCATCCTTCGTTACGCCAAGCAATTCCTGCACATTCATTTGTGGTACCGCAAATTGTTGGCCACTAACCTCGGCCACCAGAGCCGGTATGATCGCCAATGTCAGGGGTATGCGCATGCGCAAGGTTGAACCCTGGCCCTTCTCGCTTTCCACTTCCACATTACCGCCCGTCTTTTTAATCTCCGACTGCACCACGTCCATGCCAACGCCCCGACCCGATACCTTGGACACCTTCTCCGCCGTGGACAGGCCCGGATGAAAAATCAGTTGCAGAGCCGCATGGTCACTCATGCGCTCAGCGGTCTCGCGCGAAATAAGATCCATCTTCACCGCTTTCGCCTTGATGACAGCAGCATCAATACCTTTTCCGTCGTCGCTAATCTCGATCAGAATATTGCCGGATTGCTGGCGCGCGGACAGGCGGATGGTACCCTCCTCAGGCTTTCCTGCCGCTATCCGGTCCGCCGGAACCTCGACCCCGTGGTCGCAACTGTTGCGGATAATATGAGTCATCGGATCGCGCAGGGCGGCGAGAATAAAACGATCCAGTTCCGTTTCTTGCCCCTCCATCACGACGCGGATTTTCTTGCCCAGTTCGCGGGAAAGATCCCGTACCACGCGCGGCAACCTGTTCCATAAACCGGCGACCGGTTGCATACGCAGGCGTAGCACCTGTTCCTGCAGTGTGGTCGTGGTATGGTCGATGTGATGACCTATGCGTTGAACTTCCGGCGACACGCCGGTGGTCATCATTTGCAGCAAGCGGTTACGGGTCAATACCAGTTCGCCCACCTGATTCATAAGGTCGTCCACCACATCAACATCCACGCGAATTGTGTTTTCCACAATCGCCTTCTTGCTATCACGTCCCTTGCCGCCGCCTCCCTTGCCGTCAACCTGCGGGGCGGCCGTACTGCCCGTACCCCTGGCGACTGCGGCAGAAGAATTAGCAGAGCCGGAAACATTGGGGGCATCTCCCGAACCGCGCACAGCCTGACTGATCCCCTGATCTGCGCCAGGCTCAGTACCTGACCCCGATTTTTTCTCCGCTAATTCCTCCTCCGACTTTCCAACCGACGCGTCAACAGAGGTATCTCCAGGCGCATTGTTTTCGGGGGGCCCTGCCGGAACAGGCGCTCGAAGCTCTGTCTCGCCATCCTCCGCATGTATTTCCGTTGTTACACCGGCACGCGCCATAGCTTCCACGGCGCGGGTGGCCGCCTTCAGACGGCCCGATAGAGAGGTATAATCAGTCGTGGGTTCGGCACCGGTCTCTTCCAGGCCAGCGATAATACTTTTAATGGCATCGACCGCCTCCAACAACAGGGAAACCAGGTCCGGCGAAACACTAAACTTCTCGGAACGGATTTTTCCAAGGAGGTTTTCAGCCGCATGGGACAGTGCCTCCAGGCGTGACAGACCCAGGAAACCGCAGGTGCCCTTGACAGTATGGATGGCACGAAAAATACCATTCACAGATTCTGCATCATCGGGGTTTGTTTCAAGCTCAAGTAGCTGTTGCTCGATTTCGCCCAGGTTTTCGTTGCTCTCGGCGATAAACTCAGCCAGCAGCTCCTCATCCATCTCAATATCTTCCATCAAGACCTGACCTCCTTCTCTCCAGCCATACTATCCTGCCCGTCACTCTCTCCGCCCTGCAATACGGCACGCAGCGCCGCACCCTCCTCGGGCATGACAAAACGACTGGAAACGGCATCGATCCAGGTTGGCGGTTTGTGCGTCCGCTGCTGTATCGTGGCGTCCCAATCGGACAGACTGCCCACAACATTGTCGAGCCGCTGCATGACCCGGTCAATCTTTTGCAACTCGTTCAATGCCTGCATGATATGCGGCATCATGACAGATTCCGGATATTGCTCCATGGCCTGTGCCAATAGCCCCAGACCATCCTCGGTGCAGGTATTCAAATCCTGCAATGCGCCAGCGACCTGCCTTCGCAGCAAGCGTAACAGACGAGGATCACCCAGTGCGGGCCAGACGTTCACATTATCGGTCATGCTGTCAAACCCGCAAGCCCTTCATGAAGTCGTCCACCAGAACCGAGAGGTTGGCCGAGCTTCCTTCCAGAGTTTGTGCTGCAGCCAGCATTTCGCTGGCGGACCTTCCCGTCGCCTCGGCTGCCACGGATACGTCGGCGACCCCATGCGTCACCTCCGACACCGATGAATTCGCATGCTGCACGCTTTCCGAAATTTCTCTGGATGCAGCAGCCTGCTCCTCAGCCGCTACGGTGATAGCATCCGTAATCTCACCCACGCGGCTGATGGTTTCGGCAATATGGGTAATGGCATCCGAACTGGCGGCACTCTCCGTCTGCAAGTGGCCAATCTGCTCCGATATACGCTCGGTCGCACGCGCCGTTTGATTGGCCAGTTCCTTCACCTCGCCCGCGACCACGGCAAAACCGCGCCCGGCATCACCGGCACGGGCTGCCTCGATGGAGGCGTTCAGCGCCAGCAGGTCCGTCTGTTCGGCAATATCTGAAATAAGTTTCACCACCTGGCCTATTTCCTCCGTCGCTGCACCCAGATTCGTCACCGTATCCGTTGTTCCCTCCGCCTGACTGACCGCTCCAGCGGCAATACTCTGGGCCTCCCTGATCTGCCGCGTCACCTCGCTTATCGAAGCGGATAATTCCTCCGCCGCTGCCGCCACCGTAGCCACATTGCTGGATGCCTGCGACGCACCCTGACTGGCCACCTCCGCCTGGCGGCTTGATTCCTCGGCCGCCGCAGCGAGCGTATCCGCCGTAGCCTTGACCTCGGCCGTAACAGCAACCACCTGGCGCACCTCGGCCGCCACGCCGCCCTCAAAGGCATCGGCCCGTTTTGCATCAAGTGTCACATCCTCCCAGACCACCATAATATGCGACCATTCACCTTTGGCATTATTGATTGCTGCGGCAGTGAACTTGAACACATGATCGCCAAGGGTAAAGCCCGAGCGTAACGGGAAGTTGGCGTACTCTGCCAGCAGCGCCCGCTGATGGGCGGGATCCTTGTGAAACAGATCTATATTCTTGCCTACCATATCGGAGGCCTTGCAGGGGAGATAAGCCTCCACCGTAGCGAACAGACGGTTAGTCGCCGGGTTCATGAACTCAATGGTCAAGGTCTGCTTACTCGCCAGCATGATGGCAAACGGCATGTCCATAATGAGCTGTTGCCGGATAAAGGCATCTCCAGCAGCGCCGATAAAGGTATTGATCGCATTACCCAGATCACCCAGTTCGTCCTCATTTTTCACCTCGATGCGTTGCTCCATATCGCCTGCCGCAGCGGTGTTTGCCACCGCCGCCATGGCACTCAGCGGACGGGTCACCTCACGACGGAGCACGAAGCCAAGCGACAGACAGAGCACGATCAGAAGGACTAGAAACTCGCTACCGTAGCGTATGCGTATCTGTCGAAGATGCGCACCAATATTAGCCGAAAGAGGAACATCTACACGCAGCAGGCCGCGCACGGGATTCGTATCGTAACCATGACAGGCGTTGCAGACATCGTCCTTTTTGACGGGCAATAACAGCCTGATCCGATCAGCCGCCACATCCACGCGCGTCACGACAGTGCCTGCGGCCGCCCTGGCAATGATGGAGGGGCTAAAGCCCTTCGCTCTTTGGGCGGACAGCGCTGTACGGCCAAAAGTATTGTCATCCAGGTATTTGTTGACCTTATTTTGCGTCGCCAGATCGCGGAAGGCGAGCATGCCATTGCGGCGGAGCACTTGAACGGTGGAAAAGGCGGGGTCGGCGTTTAACCGCGACAGCCAATCGTTGGCAGCGTCGGCCTGGCCGGCCAACATCAGGGTCTTCAGGCTGTCCCTGAGTGCATGTGCGATATCGAGCGTCTTGGCCTCCGCATCGCTTGTGATTTGGTGCTTCTCTTGCTGATAACCCGCAATGAGCACCACGGCCAGCGCAACAGCCACAACGACGCCCGCCATAATCTGGATACGTACGCCCAGGGAGCGGTGCCAGAGATTTGCGGTAGATGGTCTACGCTTCATTTTCACCACCCTTTTCTATTCCAATCCATATTTTCCCTACACCTTCCCGGTATCGGTGGAACCAAGACTCGCAAGAAACTGCTCCACCGTCCCGACCAATTCTTCCGTACTGGTGCGCAGAATCTGGGATGACGACAGCATGTCGCTGGCCGCCTTGCCCGTTCCTTCGGCCGCTTCTGCGACATCCGTCACATTACCTGTGACATCGGCCACCGATGCGTTGGCATGTTGCACGCTGGCGGAAATCTCCCGCGCCGCCGTGGCCTGCTCCTCAGCCGCCACGGTGATGGCATCCGTGATCTCGCCCACGCGACCGATGATTTCGGCTATATTGGTAATAGCATCCGAACTGGCAGTACTCTCCGTCTGCAAGCGGCCAATCTGCTCCGATATGCGCTCGGTCGCACGCGCCGTTTGGTTGGCCAGTTCCTTCACCTCGCCCGCGACCACGGCAAAGCCGCGCCCGGCATCACCGGCGCGGGCTGCCTCGATGGAGGCGTTCAGTGCCAGCAGGTTTGTCTGCTCGGCAATATCTGAAATAAGTTTCACCACCTGGCCTATTTCCTCCGTCGCCGCACCCAGGTTCGCCACCGTATCCGTCGTCCCCTCCGCCTGGCTTACCGCTTCGACGGTCATGCTCTGAGCCTCCTTGATCTGTCGCGTCACCTCACCTATCGAGGCGGACAACTCCTCCGCCGCTGCCGCCACCGTAGCCACATTACTGGACGCCTGCTCCGAGCCGTTTCTTGCCGCTTCTGCCTGGCGGCTGGATTCCTCGGCCGCAGCAGCGACCGTCTGGGAACGCTCCTCCACCTGACCGCTGGCACCACCCAGCTGATCCGTCACCCTGGCGATATTGCTCTCGAAGCCCCGAATCAATTCCATATCACCTTCCGCTTTCTTCTGGGCTGTAGCCATTTGATCAATATTGACGTTGACAGCCTCCCCCACGCGTTTCATTTCCAGGGAAAGTCCACGCACATCAATGCGCCGATCCAGTATTCCGTGGCGCAGGGCATTGAGCGAAGAATCGGTTTCCATCATAAAAGCCTCGATGTTATCGGCCAGCCGATTCACCTCGTGTGATGCCTTGCCCAAATCATCCTCACAGGGGATAGGGAAGATTCTTCGCGTAAGCAGCCCCGTGGCCCATTCGTTCGCAGCATTGTAGATATCGCCAATGCGGCGATGCAAAATACCACCGAACAGGAATTGCACGATAATATTGATCAGCGTCACCAGCACGATCATACCCCAAAGCTGGATCTTGGTAGATACAAGCGCGGCCGACAGGCCATCCATCTGTTGCCGCATCTCAAACGTTTGCTGTTGGCTTAGACCGGAAAGATCACCGATAAGATCTGTGGACTGCTTGTCCATACCGGCGGCCAGCGCGTCAATCTTTGCCGCCTCCAGCGCATGCATACCTCTGGCCTGATCGATTTTCCCGCTGATCTCAACGAGGTTGTTGAAGCTCGTCGCCGCTGCCTGGAGTTGCGCCGAACCCTCATTGTCTCCGCGGCCCTGATAGGCGGAGAGTAGCGTCCCCATATCGTTATAGAAGGCATCCTGGGATTTTTGAGCCTCGGAACGGGCACGCTTGTCCCCCGTCAACGCCGCCAGCGTAATAAAGTACTGCGCCTTCAAAACATGCTCGCGCAAGGTTGTACCAGCCAACAGCTCGCTAAGGGATCGTCCCTCGATAACCTTCATCTGTTGCTGCACCTTGCTGTCGTTATGAATAGCAATCATCGTTTGCACAATGACCTGTACATTGATGATGGTAAACGCAATCATGATCAACGCGCGCAGGCGGATCTTCACCACCTTCCCCCAGAACCCTCCCGCACGAGTCCCCACAGACCCGCCGCTGCCCTGCTTTTGCTTCTTCTTCCGTACCTTCATGGCTTCGCTCCCTGACTTCATCCGTTCGTGCGTCATCCGTTCGTGCGCCTGTCCGTCGAAGGATGATCTCCCGCCCTCCGGCCTATACTCTCATCTCCCGAGCCATCTCTTCTGTCTCCCTCGGCCTGATGCGCCAGTACATACAATGGACTCTTCCTGTACATCTCAAAGATTTCCCGGCGCGATAGTTTAACGCGCTGCTCCACGGTGCCCTCGGCATCGGCAAGCTCTTTGTACAGAGCCTCCATTTCGATAATTTTTTCACGGGTCAACTTGCGGCGCACGGCAAAATAGCCTGTGACGTGTCCGTCTTCATCGCGCTGCGGCGTCATGGTCACATCCACCCAGTAGGTATCGCCATTTTTGCAGCGGTTCTTCACCTGCCCGCGCCATTCCAGGCCCGCCTTCAGGCGGTCCCAGCACCAGGCGAAAGCGATACAGGGCATATCCGGGTGGCGGATGATGTTGTGCGACTGACCTAGCAGCTCCTCCGCCGTATAGCCGGAAATGCGGATAAACACATCGTTGACATAGGTAATCACACCTTCGGTATCCGTCTTCGAACAAATCCATTCATCGTCTGTCATGCCATCGTTCTCATGGTTCGTGACTGGCAGCATGAGGCGCATAGTTGTTCTCCTTCCTCGAAATTCGTTACAAGCATAAAGCCCCGACCTCTGTGTGGCATACATGCACAGGCCAGCGCAACGACCACCGCAGTGGTCCATGAACAGCTCAGCAAGGCAGAGCCACCCTATCGACACAGTAGTGTATCGCGGAAAAGAGGGGAGAGTTTAGCCTGAACGCTTCATAAATCGTCGTGATGATTGCGCCGGGCCTTTGTTCGCAACGGATTCCAAGTTCAGGTTAGCATCTGCGGAACGAAACAAGCGAAGCCATCCTGTATTCAGGAGCTGTAACACGGGCCGTGGACGCCTGCTCTAACTTGATGCAGGCTGCCGGATTACGGAATCACTCACAAAAACTCGCGGGCGCTGATCATCTTCCCCATGCGGGATGTGGCAAGCGATCCCGCAGGAAACCCGTAGTTATATCCTAAGGAGAGGAGTCAATGAAAATTCTGGTAGTAGACGATAGCAAGGCGATGCGCATGATTGTCAAGCGCACCTTGCGGCAGGCTGGATTCGGAGATGCGGAAGTTGGAGAAGCGGAGAATGGCGCCAAGGGCCTGGCCGCCGTCAAGGCCACACCCCCCGATTTCGTACTGTGCGACTGGAACATGCCCGAAATGTCCGGCATCGAATTTTTGAAGGCTTTGCGGGCTGAAGGTATCGACGTAAAGTTTGGCTTTATCACCTCGGTGGCAACGCCCGAGATCACCCGGGAAGGTCTGGAAGCGGGAGCCTCCTTCGTGATTGGCAAGCCATTCTCGGCAGACAAGTTGAAAACTGCCATCGAAGGGGCGTAAATCATGGCTACCGGAGGGAGGACAGCACAGTACTGGATGGACCTGCTCATGCAGGCTACGGAGGATTTCTCGCGTGACATGCTGGGCCTGGACGAATGCCCAATTCAATCCAGCGGACCCGGCCCGGCCGAATCCGGACCAGGGGTCTATATCACACTAATGGGTGATTCCGGTTCGGTACAACTGGGGATGATTTCCTCGAAGATCGGGTGCAGGCAGCTGGCGGGCATGTTGCTGGGCATGGAAGCGGAAGAGTGCGATGAAATATCCGGCGCGGATATGGTAGACGCCTATGGTGAGATCATCAACATCATCGCCGGAGTCGTAAAACAGTTGGTCAATGAGGAGGATGCCAGTATTCATCTCGGTCTGCCAATCTTCATCAACGGCCAGGTGTGCGCCATGGAACACCAGGATAGCGTTGTCACGAAGGTATTGATGGGCGATGTGTCTGTGTATTTACTGGTGCTAACTCCGAATGTAGGGACGTGAGCGGCAGGGAAGCGTCTCCAGAAGAGAACGCACCTCGTCCGCAAACGTCGAGGGGTCAATCGGTTTCTCCATGTAGGCCCTGAATCCGTGCCGCAGCAGACGCTCCTGATCGCCCTTCATGGCTGATGCCGTGAGTACGACCACGGGAACATCGCGTGTTGCGACGTCTTCGTGGAGCGCGCGCATGGCCTCCAGCCCGCTCATGCCGGGCATGCGCAAATCCATCAGCACCAAATCCGGACGTGTTTCCCGTACCCTGGCTATGCCTTCCGCGCCGGATTCCGCCATGTCCACTTCGAACCCGCCCATTTCCAGCACGTCGCACGCCAGCTCCAGATTCAGCGCGTTATCGTCCACAACAAGAATACGAGCCACGCCTCAAGCCTCTCCAAGCACGCTTTGGTCTCCACCGCCGCTGGCAGCTTCATCAACCCTTTTCGCGAGAATGTTCAGCAGAGGACCGGCATTCTCCGCATCTTCACCAAAATGGACTGCACCGAACGATGCTGTGAAGCTTCCGAATTCGCCGTGAGGGAGAGGAAATCGCTGGTGACGAATACGAATGCGGAGCTTCTCGGCCACGCGCATGGCACCGGTAGACGTGATGCGCGGCAGAAACAGCACAAAACGCGCTTCGTCAACGCGAGCACAAATATCACCGCACCGGGTGGTGGATTTGACCGTTTCCAGCATTTCCTTCAATGCGGCGAGGCTCCAGCGCTCACCATGCTTTCCAATGTAGTCGTCGTAGCCATCGACCTGCCAGCCTATCAGGGAGAACTTCTGCCCGTGCCGTGTGGCACTTGATGTTTCCTGTTCAAGCCGACGCAGCAGGTAGCGATGGTTAAAGCAGTTCAGCGTGGCGTCCACAAGATGGGCCTGTACGGGATAGACGAGTTCCAGCTTGTGCAACTGGCGCAGAATTTCGATCCGGCCATCGGCACCCTTAAGCAGCACGCGTTCCGCCTCCCGGCCCAAATGCAGCGCCTCTTCGCGTGAGAGATCCTTGGCGGTGTAGATCACGATAGGAATATCCGCAGTCGCCGGATGCTTGCGCAAGCGGTTGACGACATCAAAACCCGTCACATCAGGCATCATCAGATCCAGAATAATGAGGTCCGGTTCGCGCTCAATGGCGATGCGGATGCCTTCCTCGCCGTTGACGGCGAGCAAGGCGCGGTACCCCTCGGTTACCAGCGTTTCTTTCAGAAACTCTCGCACCGAAGCATCGTCGTCCACAATCAATATCGTCGGAATCTCCGGCTGAAACGGCGCGTGCCGCCCGTGGCGGGCGATGACGTCCAGAATCTCCTGTTGACCCGCCCCCTTTTCCATGATGCCCACCGTACCCATGGAAAATTCAGGATCATCCGCTTTGCCGCCGATGAGAATGATCGGCAGATCGCGAGTGGGTGCATTGGTCTTCAATGTTTGCAGGTGTGCATAGGTCGTCCCGCTTTCCTTCGGAATACCCAGCATCATCAAAAACGGGCAGAAATGTGCAGCGACCTGCGCCGCCTGGGAGGCATCCGTAAGCATGGCCTCGTACCCCTCCTGTTCCATCATCCGCACCACGGATTCGCCTCGCTCCCTGTTCTCATCAGCAACCAGAACACGAGGTTGCGGCCCATGCTCGGGAATAGCCTCAACCACCTCGGTACGGGTCACAGTTTCGGACTCCGCGCTCATCCCTCGCCCTTTCCCTCCCTCGCCAGACGCGCGCCTGGCCGGGAGTCTGATCATGAAGCAGCTACCCGATCCGGGCTTACTTTCCAGCTTCAAATTACCACCCAGCAGGTTGACCTGTCTGCGCGTCAGTGCCAGTCCAAGCCCCGTACCACCATGTTTTCGGTCCAACCCACCCCTGGCCTGGACGAATGGCTCGAAGATACGCTCATGATCCTCTTCATCAATGCCGATACCTGTATCCTTCACTTCGATGAGGATACGGCAGTCTTCTCGCTCATCTGCCTCCACACGAACAGATACGACCACTTCACCATACTCTGGTGTAAATTTGATAGCGTTCCCAATGAGATTAATAAGCATCTGACGCAGTTTCCCGGCGTCAGTAACGATGTTGGCTTCTGCGCTGGCATCCTCCATTAATGTCAGATGGAGCTGCTTTTCCTCAGCCAAAGGCTTGAGCCCGCTCACCGTTTGCCGCGCGATTTCTGCCGGGATACACGGAGCTTCTTCGATACTCATCATCCCCGCCTCGATTTTGCTGATGTCGAGCAAATCGTTGATGATATGCAACAGCCGCTTGCCGCTGACATGAACGTGATCTACATACCGCTGCTGTTTCTCCGTCAACGGCCCGAGCCGAGGATTGCCGAGCAATTCTGAAAAACCGATAATCGCATTCAGCGGCGTGCGCAACTCATGGCTGGTATTGGCGAGAAACTGGTTCTTCGCCTCGTTGGCGCTGGCCAAATCTTCATTCATTAATTCCAGCTCTATCTCTCGGTTACGCAACCGCCGATTGATTGTCGCTAATTCGGATTCCATATTGTGGGCGTTGGAGAGCGCAACGGCACAGGCGGAGGCCAACACCTTCAGAGCTATTTCATCCTCTTCGCTGAAGGGTTGCCCGCCTTCATGATCGGTCAGATAGATAGCCCCCATCATCTGATCCCCAAAGACGACAGGCGTTCCCAGAAAGGTTGTCATCGGCGGGTGGCCGGAAGGGAAACCCACGCTTGCCGGATGCGCGGAAATATTGTCGATACGAACGGTCTTACGTCCTTTCCACAGGAGACCGAGCAAACCCTCGTTTTTCGGGAGGTGCATGATCTCTTTTTCCTCATCCGGGCTTAGCCCCAACGGGATGAAATGTACCTTCTTATGCCCGTCCTCGTACCCCAGCATGGCATAACGCGCATGGGTCATATCCATCGCCAGCTTACCAACATGGCGCAAAATATCCTCGCTGGCTGATTTTTCAGCCAGTTTAATCACAGCTTCAGTCAGGGCTTCCTGCCGTTGCCGCTGCCTGCGTTCCCCGGCGATCCGCTCCTCCAGATGGGAGACCAGCTTATCGAATGCCGCCGCCACGACGCCAAACTCATCTTTGCGATCAAGATTCAGGCGTTGCGACAAATCACCTCTCAGTATTTTATCGGCTGTTTCCGTTAGTTTCGACAGGGGCGAGATCATCTGCCGCCGCACGCTCACCCATGTTCCCAACATGAGCAGGCCCGCGATACCCGCGAACAGTATGACTGTCCGGTGGAGTTCAGTTCCCAAATGGTTCGCGGTAGCCGCTGTCGAGATACTGAGTACCAGCACGCCTCGCAGCGGATTGTGCGTATAGCCATGGCAGCGCAGACAGGCATGTTCGACCCTGATCGGATAGAGGAAGGTCAGATGGCCCTTGGCGCTGATGCTGGCCTGCCCGATTTTTCCCCGGGCAACCGCCCTGAACGGAGCCGCGATGCGCGGTGGCACATGCGTCGGCTTCCCTGCATCTGGTTTCCGCGAAAAATGGGCTTTGCGGTTCCACTTGTTAACTGCCCGGATTGTTTTCAGATCCATGAAGGCTTCCACGCCGTTCACCCGGTAAACATTGGCCGACTCAATATCCCGGAGGCGGGAAACACGCTGTAGCCAATCATGGGCAATATTGCCGCGCCCCGCCAGCATAATACTTTTCAGGCTTGCGGTGAGGGCTTTCGCCGTCAGTTGCGCACTGGCCGTTTCCTCCCGACCGATGAGTGCATCACTACGCATGCTCAACCATGCGTAGCCAATCGAAAGCAGCACGGCCAGTAGTAACCCCAGCGTCAGGGCCATACGGGTGCTGACACTTCGGCGCAACGGTGTCACGATGTTCCTTCCGGGGACGCCCTGCCCCACCTGCTCGCTACGATCCCCATTACATTAGCCCAGCAACGTCTTGATAGCTTGCTTCAGGTGAGCAATATCCACCGGCTTACCCAGGACGCGCACATTAAAACCACCCGGTTCGGAAACGGGATCACCGCTCAGAATCATGGTGTGGCGCAACATCCGGGGGTGGCGTGTTTCCATCCACGACAACAGATCAACACCGCTTGCACCACCAAGGTGGAGATCGCATGCCACGGCGTCTATCGGCTGGCCCTCAATCAAACGTTGTGCCGTAGCGATATCGCCCGCTGTCAGGACCTCATATTCGGGCGGCAGCGCTGCCTCATAAAACTCCAGAAGTATCTCTTCGTCATCCACCATCAGGATTTTTGGTATCGCAGTGTCAGGGCGAGGCACAGTCTGATCTTCCGGAAATCCGCCAGGCAAGGCTGTTCCATGGCTTCGCTTATCAGGCTGCATGCGTTGTTTTCCTCCGGTTTGCGCGTGTTTTTCCGCCGAGCAAGCGTTCGCTCATTTTTAGAAGTTCCTGAATATCTACGGGTTTGAACAGAATGGCATCCGGCCCTGCCTCCTCCAGCCTACGCACCACCAGTTTGCGATCCCGCGCGCCTGTAAGTGCCAAAATACACATACCCTCGCCCAGTTCGGGCTGCATTTTTAATCGCTGGATCATCTCCAGGCCGTTAATTTCCGGCATCATGACATCCAGAATGAGTAGCTGCGGCCGGATGAGCCCAATCTGTACCAGACCCGCATAACCATCATATGCCGATGATACCTCACAGGAAAAGGGTGCCAGATCCATCGCGCCACGAATAAGCTCATGGATCTGCGGGTCGTCGTCTACGATCAGAATGCGGGGCGTTTCTTTCTTCTCCTGAAACGTTATGGGCGCGGGAATGTTCCAGGCATGCAGGAAACGCGAAAATGCCTCCTTCGGGATACGCCAATGTCCACCTGGTGTCAGAACCGCCTCGATACTCCCCTTCTGAATCCAGTGCTTGATCGTATTGACCCGAACGTCGCATATACGGGCGGCTTCTCCTGTCGTCATGTAATCCATATGATACCATTCTCCACTGATGAATCCGTTGCGAACAAAGGCTCGGCGCAATGATCATAGCGATTCATGAATAGTTCAGGCTCCCGCTGCAACCTCTGCCGCATACCTTTCGCGGGCGCGCAAGCTAGGTGTCCGTTTCTGATAGATCAACCACTTTTGACGTTTTTGATATTTCCAGTCCTTAGCCCTGCCCTTTACCCACGAATCGTGCCACAACGAATCATCCGGTGGTCATATGTAAGGCGCGCTCCCCGCCGCAATGGTTGGTTCCATGGCAAGGGAACGCAACGCAGTAGATGGCCGCCGGATGGCTCGCCCGAAGGGAACCCTTGCACACGGGTCAGGCCAAGGCGCGGTGCGCGGATAATGGTTATTATTACCATTGGCAAGCGCTGCAACGCAGGTCTGACCCGTGTGCAAGGGTTCTGTGGCATGCTTTGTGGGTAAAGGGCAGCCTTAGTGGAAAGACTGGATCAGCGTTCCGGTAATCAGGTGCCATCCGTCCACCAGCACAAAGAGAATGATTTTCAGCGGTAGAGAAATCATCACCGGCGGCAGCATCATCATCCCCATGCTCATTAACACACTGGCAACGATCAAATCCAGTACGACAAATGGAATATAGATCAGAAAACCAATTTCAAAAGCGGTACGGAGTTCGCTAATGACGAAAGCAGGGATCAGTATTTGCATGGGTGTTTGTGCGGCTGTCGCCGGTTTTTTCTCGTGTGCTGCGTGTAGAAACAGCAGCAGATCGTCCTCACGCGTCTGTCTGAGCATAAAATCGCGCAATGGCGCTTCTGCCCGCTTGAAGGCTACGGGCTGCGAGATCTCCTTGTTCAGGTAGGGGGTAAGAGCAGTCGCATCAATTTTGTTCCATACGGGTGTCATGATAAAAACCGTCATGAACAGAGCCAGGCCGACCAGAATCTGGTTGGGTGGCGTTTGCTGGGTGCCGAGCGCCTGACGAAGGAAGGCAAAGACGACCAGAATACGGGTAAAGGCTGTCATCATCATCAGAATAGATGGTGCCAGGGCCAGCACGGTCAGCCCGGCGATAATTTTCAGGCCGGTGAACCAGTCCTGAGGATTCTCGGTGTTGCCGAGACTGATGGAAAGGGTCGGCAGGCCCGCCGCCTGCGTTGTGTTCGCCCCGGCGATGACGACCAGCAAAAGGCAGGGAAATAATATACTGAACTTCCGGGCCACTCTTGTTACCCCTGAACAACCGTTTCATTCTTTGCAGAATCTTGCTGCTCTGGATCAAGCCGATCAATTCGTGTAAGTCCAGCAGCGGAAAAGCCGATTAACCAGCGCTGGCTACCACACCGGATCACCGCAACGGCGTTTTTACCATCCAGACTGATACGCTGTTCCACCCGCAACATATGTTTGCCGGCAGTTCTCAGTCTGGGCTGGAACCGCCGTATCAGCCAGATGGCGAGCGCGAACAGGGCAAGAACACCGGCAAGAGCCGCCATGGATTTGAGCATCAGTATCCCGAGCCCGGGAACTTCGCTTCCTGTAGCTGCCACGGCCAAAGTTGGCCACATGACGGTAACAAGGCCGGAGGCCGTCTTCCAGAGTTCCGGTTTCATGCAAGGGCGATAGCGCGCTCGGAGGGAGACACCACCTCTGTCACGCGAACCCCGAGCTTACCATCAGCCTTGACTACCTCGCCCTGAGCAAAGACAGCGCCATTGGCAAGGATTTGCACCGTCGCGTTTGCTTCCTTATGCAGTTGCACAACGCTCCCGCGATCCAGACGCACCAGTTCGTGCAAAGGCATCCTGACGCGGCCCAGCTCGACACTGATCTCCAGAGGGATATGCATAATGGCTTCCAGATTGGGCTGAATATCCATATCTGTCATTTCCTCTCGTACCTCCGCCTGCGCGGCACCTTCCTCTTGTTCACTCATGTCGCGCCTCCTCTGGGCCAGTTTGTTACCGGATCAAGAATTTCTGCGGCCAGCATCCCTTTTTGTGCGCCTGGCCGGGCATAAAATGCGGGAATGCTCTCAATCCATACGGTTGCAGGTTCATCCTCGGGTACAGTCAGCGGCAACATATCGCCGGGCTTCATATACATAAAGTCTTTCACATACATATGGCAATGCCCCATTTCCAGCCTGATTTGAAGAGGGACCTGGTCGATGGCAAGCCGCAGCTCCCTCGTCCACTGTTGGTCAACCTTTCGCGGTTTAACTCTCTCCTGAGTGCGCATGGCTTCGAGCATGGGTTCGAGGAACGGGAGAGGATAATGCACCGACAATTCGCCCCGAACCTCCTCTCCCAACACAATCACATAGGATACCGAGAAGCAGTTGACATCCTCCGCAGTCAACGCCAGCGCCATAGGATCGGTGTCCATGCGTCCGAGGCTAAACTGGATGCGGCGTACCGGTTGCCACAGACGAGTCAGGATATGTCCGATTGATTCCGCAATACGTTCGGCCAGTCTGTGTTCGACCATGGTCAGCGATACGTCGTCTCTATCGGAAATATCGCCGTTACCACCGAGCATGGCGTCGATATAAGAAACGGCCAGTTGCGTATCAAGAACCGCCAGCATACTTCCGCTGCCAGATGCTTCCAGGGTAAAATAGATACGGGGAATATCGGCATCGAGAATATCCAGATAGGACTGTTCAAGCATTTCCTTAAAAAATACGGGTATTTCATGTCCGAAGGCACTTTGCCAGCGCTCAGTGATGAGTTCTGCGAGGGGCTGCTGGTGGAGATTGGAAAACATCGGGTAGTTTTCTGGACCGGCAATCTGGTTCCCACCGAATCCAAATGATTCCACCTGCCGTGGCTGAGACATGGGGGGTAGTGTCCGCAGCAGTGCATTCGCCCGCTCTTGCGGTGCAACCGTATGCAACAGGGCGCTGACTTCTTCCGGGTTCAGGATAGGCTCATTCATTGTATGACGAAGTCCGAGAAGTAGATTTTCTTCACGGCCGCATGACCGATCGCTTTATTGATACGATAAGCCAATTCCCCCTTCAGGGCGAACTTACCCTGCGCTGTGCGTATATCCTTGACCGTTTTACTGGAGAGCGTGGTAATCACCAGATCCATGATCTGGGCGGAGAAGGCCGCGATCGCCGCCTGGTCAGCTTTTCCCTCCACGGCCAGCTTTATTTTTACATGCAAATAACGACTTTCCCCCGCGCCTTCCAGATTAACGGTGATACTCTTCAATGGTACAATGATGGCCGGCAAATTCAGCTTCCTGACCTTGGCCTTGACCTTGGTCGATGATGACTTCTGCCCCGCGACCAGTGACACATGCCCGGCTTTGAGTTTCCATGCAATAAAGCCGCCAAGACCCAACACCGCGATCAGTAGCACGATAATAATAATTTGCAAAAAATTACCGGAAGAGGACGACTTGCTTTTCTCTCCTTCCTCCTGGTCGTCCTTCGGTTTCCTGTCCGCCATGTCTATGTTCTCCTTCGCTGTGGTATTATTGGGATCCTGAATGGAAAAGCACGATATCTACATGCGGTGGGGCTGCCCCGGAGGGTGAAAGAGCTGCCGCCTTTCGGTCCCTGAACCCTGGCCCATATCCCACCAGGGAAAGCCTCGTCGGATTTACACCCCCCGCTTCGAGCGCATGCAAAACAGATGCAGCCCTGGCCAGCGACAGACTCCAGGCATCGGGGAATGCTCCATACGACCCACGCCCTCGACCTTTTCGTCGCAGCATATCCGAACGCCCCGCATATCCTTCAACCCGTATCAGCCCCGGGGATACGGCCAGCATGCGCGCCAGTTGTTGCATGGCCCTGACCTGCCGGGGATCAAGAGCGGCGTGCCCTGGTGTAAAGAGGGTTGCATTGCCGATGCGCAGAATAAGCCGGTCTTTCAATACCAGTGTTTTAACCTTCTGCTTAAGCGTGCTGTGTTTGAAAACGGACATGGAACGCTGGCGCAGCGCCAGCAGCATCTCCTGCGGGCTGATCTTTGAAATCATACGCTGTTCGGCGTATGGCGTTTTCAATACATCCGTTCCCGATCCGGCGTTCAACAATAGCAACGCCTTGTTGAATTCGCTCGAAATATTTTTCAGCTTTGTCTGGTCCAGCGTGGACATGGATATCATCAGTACGAAGAAAGTTAGCATCAGGCTCATCAGATCCGAGAATGTGACCATCCAGCCATCGGTATCCTGAAGGACCTCGGGCTCCAGCTCGCGTTTGCGCGCCATCAGCGCCCTTCCGGTGGTACAACCGCATGGCGCGGTGCAGGGGCTGCGAAGCCGAGAGGCGTGCGATCCCGACTGCGGCCAGTAACTACCGGATGGAATTTGATGACGATTTCTACCCTGCGCGAAGCATTACGCCCTTTCTCATGCAATGGGTGGTTACTCCCCATGCCGGCGGCGCTCATACGCGACGCCGGAACGCCGTGTGCCAGAAGCGCCCGCAGAACGCTCATGGCACGAGCAGCGGAAAGTTCCCAATTCGAGGCATACAGGGAACCATGCGAAGGCGTTTCGTCGGTAAACCCTTCAATGCGGACTTTCATAATTTCGGGGCGTGAAAAGATTTTGGCCAGAGGCCCCATCAGCGCCTCTGCCCGGGGCGTCAGAACGATTGTTCCGGGGGCGAACAGGATACGTTCATCCATGCGCACGCGGACACCCCCATTGGCCAGGGGCAAAACGTGGATCGCACGGCCCAAACCAAGTTCTTTGGCGGTCTTCGTCAATTCCCTGGCGGTACGTACGGGTATCTTGTTACCCTGAAAAATAGCTCTGGCGGGCACGGACGGTCCATGACCGGGCGTTAGATTGGCACCACCGGACAGGATACCGAAGGTTCCGGCAATAGAACCCAGCGCCGCCATGCGCTTTTCTTTCGTAATGACGGCCATGGACGTGAGCAGAATGAAAAAAGCCAGCATTTGCATCATGAGCGACAGCATCAACACAACCGAAGCATCCTTTTCGGGAGGGACGGCATCCGGTCTTCTCTCGCGTTGGGCCATGATTTACTCAAGCGTTGGCTTGCGCCGGTTGGGCGGGAGAAAGGCCAGCAGCTTCGCTTCCAGACTGCGCGGGTTTTCTCCGCTAACCAGTGAACGAACGCCGGTTACGATGACTTCGTACAACAACTGCTCATCCTTGCTGCGTATCCTCAGTTTGGAGGCCATCGGTATGGCAAAGACGTTGGCGATAAGCGCACCGTAAAAGGTGGTAATCAGGGCCACGGCCATTGAGGGACCGATGGTGGACGGATCAGACATGTTTTGCAGCATCAGAACAAGCCCGATCAGCGTGCCGATCATGCCCATGGCCGGTGCCAGCGTACCAACCTGAGTCAGCAGTTCAGCACCCTTGGCGTGCCGGTCACGCAGCTTGTCCATTTCCATATAGAGGATATCCTCAATTTCGCCCGGCTCTCTGCCGTCGATAGCCATTTGTACACCTCTGGCCATAAAAGAGATGGAAATGCCATCGACCCTGCTTTCCAGCGTGAGGATTCCCTCCTTGCGCACAAGCTGGGAAAACTCAACCAGTTGACCGATGACCTCCTCGGCGGCAGGCATCTTGTGGATGAAGGTTTTGAGTGCCACCCCGAATATTTTCAATACGTCGCCCAGCGGATAGCTGACCAGCAAGGCTCCGATGGTTCCCCCGACCACAATCATGATGGACGGGACGTTGACAAAGCTTGCTATGCCGCCGCCAATACCAAAAGCGACCAAACCGAGTGCGACAAGAATCCCAATGGGTGTTGCGATATCCACGGACGGTTCCCTCCTTTTCTGAATTGCCAGCGGCCGGCCGGTGGACTCTATCCCGAAGGATGCCAACCTGCATTATCCATAAGTTCCGCTACGAACAAAGACCCAGCACATAAAAAGGCCAAAGGCCGTCTGGACGAACGTAAGATCGCCCAAAAGGTGGGGGCTGCAAGCCTGAGCCAAGCATACGACAATTCATGAACAATGCAGGTTTAGCAAGAATCATGCAAAAAATGGCATTTCCAGGCCCCGAATACCCAGAGAAAGAAAAAAGCGGGATCATTATCCCGCCCTCCCCGTCAAACGATTACCGCTTCAGCGTCATCAATGAAGCCAGCATCTGATCCGTCGTCAAAATAGTCTTGGAATTCGCCTCGTAAGCACGCTGAATGACGATCAACTTGACGAATTCATTGGCGAGATCCACATTGGATTTTTCCAGGGCGAAAGGCTGGATCGTACCCAGGCCACCATTGTTGGGTTTACCGATAACAGGCGTGCCCGAAGCAATGGTCTGGGCCAGCATGTTGTTGCCGAGTTTGTTCAGCACAGCTGTATTGGGAAACTTGGCCAGTGCTACCTGAAACAGGGGCCGCCGCTGGCCATTGGTGAACACACCGTTGATTTTACCTGAACTGTCCGTTTCCAGGTGATCCAGAAAACCGGAGGTAAAGCCATTCGCGTTCATGAAGCGGGTGGCCGATGCACCGGCCAGCTGTATGGTGCCATTGGTGCCCGTGCCGGTGATACCCTGGGCATCCGTGCCGGTAGCGGAGCCAAAGTTGAAGCTGATGGAGCCTGTTGCCGCATTAAGCCAGGGAAACTTGACCTTTGGCGCAATTTCCTTAACCAGGGCGCCGGTAGCCGGATTAAATGTGAGTGCCTGTGCACCAAGAACGGATACAGTAGTGCCGCTTGAAATCACGGAGGGTTTGGTGTTGATATTGCCAGCGGTAACGGTGGCGCCAGCGGGGGAAATAGTCTTACCTGCAAGTATATGGTAAGGCCCAACGGCACTCAGACCACCGCCTGGCGACGATGCCACGGAAGATAATGTTGCACCCGCAGTCCAAGAGATAGACGCCGTATTGGCAGTGCCGGACTGGTCTACCAGTGCGCCAATAGGAATCGTTATGGTTGCTGTGGTCTTTACACCAGGACTGAAAATAGTACTGGCGGCCAGCGAAGCAGGTAACGTCGCATGGGCCACATTGTAGACATTCGGGCCGATCTCTATCGGCTTGCCGGCCGTACCGCCGGTGACATCGCCACCGTTCACGGTGGCATGCCAGTCCCATACGGTGTTGCCAGCGGTATTCGATCCGATTTTGCGGAAATAGAGGCTCACATTATGGGTGGCGCCCAATGCATCGAACACATTGACATCACTCTTGAAACTGTAGGTGGCGGCATTGGTCGGATTAAAGAGCGTGGCAGTCGGATTAAGCGCCGAAGAAGTGGCATTCAAATTAATGCCGACATCCACGTTGCCCGTCGCCTGCGCCGTAGCAGCGATATTCGCTGCGCTAATACTGGTGACATTACCGACGGCATTACCGCTGGCATTCAGCTTAAAACCCTGCACCTGCAGACCCTGACCATTGATCAGATTGGACGCCTTGTCCAGGAAGAAGGCACCAGCGCGGGAATACTGCGTTCGACCGGAGCCAGGATCCTTGAGTACGAACAAGCCGTTACCGTTGATGGCCATATCCGTAGGGTTCGTCGTACCCTCGACCGCACCCTGCGACTGGTTGCGGGTGATAGCGCCGATGCGCACACCGTTACCCACCTGGTTGGCGATATTGGAACGGGTCACGTTCACAGTCTGGCCGAGAACATCGGCAAAGTTGATGGTCTGGGACTTGAACCCCAGCGTGTTGACATTGGCGATATTATCACCAATGACGCGCACCGCCTCTCCAAAGGCGGTGAGACCACTTGCGCCGGTATTGAGTGCACTAAAAACTCCCATGATATTTCTCCTTGTTATCTGTGTTGAAAAGGGCCATACCCTTTTTCGTTATGAACGAATCTCAGCGATTTTACTCATGGGAAGCGAAACACCGCCAACCACCAGTTGTACACCTGTCGCCGTAAGACGCACCGCCTGCACCTTGCCCGTCACCTGGGTGTTGATGGCAACGGCCGCTCCGTTCGCATCCGTCGCCACCGCTTCAATATGGTAGTTACCGACAGGTGCCGGACTACCGCTATTCCCGGTCCCGCCCCAGGTGAACCGGGTAGCGCCACTGCTTAAGGCGCCGGTGTATAAGGTCTTTACCGTTTGTCCGCTGGCGTTCAGAATCCGTATCGTCGCATTGGCTGCACCATGCGTGGCCTGCACCGCGATTTTCTCAGGCGTGGTGCCATTGTAATATAGCTGGTTGTCGTTCATGACGGCCTGATGGCCGAGATAGGCGGCAGCCCCGGACGCCTGTGTATTCGTACTGGCATTATCGGTGGCTATCTTGCCGAGTAGTTTGTTGGTCTTGAGCTGTTGCTCCACCATATTAAAACGGGACAACTGTGCTGTCATCTGGGTTGGGTCCTGGGGCTTGAGCGGATTCTGGTACTGCATCTGAGCCACCAAAAGCTTCAGGAACATATCCTTGCTGCCGATGCTGGCGCTACCTGATGTCGGCGTTGCCGGGGTCTGCCCCGCCAAACTGTTGACTGTACCCAAAATTGCATTCTGCATGTCTTCTCTCCCTACGATCTAGATTCTGATACTCAAATAACCTTCGCCATAAATGCGCGTTATCGGGCGACGATCCGCTATCGCGTCTGGACGGAATATCCGTCGCTCCGCGAGCGCATCGATCGATGGCTGCCGTCCCCAGCCGCCCTGCTCATGCTGCCCCTGGCCATGATGTTGCTGCGAATCCATGGAAAAATTTCCGGGGTTAAGCCCCTGTTGCGCCATCATCTGGCGCAGGACGGGGAGGTGTTGCTCAATCATCTGGTGGGAAGCACCCTGTTCGACCGCGATGTGGATGTGAATTTGCTGCCGGGCATTGCTATGCAGGACAACATGGATTTTGCCGAGGTGTGCGGGTTCAAGCTGGACATCAATGCGTGTTGCCCCCTCCCTCGCTGAGCGAACAATCGCTTCCAGAGCAGGCATCACCCTCACAGCATGGACGGGGTACGCACCCGCCAAGACCTGCGTCGCCGGTTGGGTACCGGACGTGACAGAGCCGGGTGTTACGCTGGCATAGTCCGCACCCGCTTTCTTTCCCTGCCGCTGGCGGATGGGCTGCATATCGCTCGAGCCAAGGCGAGTAGCGGATATGCTACCCGGTAATTTCTGTGGCGTATTACTCGATTTCGCTTTCTGCAAAAAAGGATTCGGCGCGGCACTTGCTGGCTGAGATGGCTGGACCATTGCCTGCACCTTATGGCCAGCATCAGAGCTCGCACCTGCAGGTGGACTAAACTGGAGGCTGGGGCTGCTGACCCCCGGATGTTTTGCCGTACCTCCGATGGGATTTGCCATGTGCATCCCGCTCGTTTGCTGCGATTCGCGGCTTTGCAATGGCCGGATATGCAAACGGGTATTCTGCCTTTTTGTTCCCTTCAGGAGGCCCGCCTCGTGCACAGAAACGGGAGCGAGACCCGATGTTCCCGAGGCAGCTATCGCCTGTTTCATCCCCTGATGTGCATGCGATTCTGCTCCCGTTTTTATCGCCGCCGAGCGCCGAGCACTGGTGGCCTTTGGCATTTTCACCGCTGAATGTTGTGCGTTAAAGATGGTGCCTTTCGGCACTGTTGCCGCTGCGTGCCGTGTGCTGAAGATGGTGCCCTTCGGCATTTTTACCACTGAATATTGCGTTTTGAAGGTAGCGACCTTCGGGGTTGTTACCGCTGAATGTTGCCCATTGAAGATGGCGGCCTTTGGCGTTGTTATCGCTGAATGTTGCGTGCCGGAGGCAACGATCTTCGAGGTGATTGCTGCGAAGGATGAAAGTTTTGACGCGGACGAAGCCCCAACCCGTTTAGCTACATCGTGTTTGGCCCCTGTTTGCGCCACGGGTGCCTGCGGTATAAATGGCATCATGGAGGCGGCGGTAAGCGCACCTTGCGCATGCTGGCCCTTGTCCTGACGTTTCTTTTTGGAAGCCGCTACCACACGTGTTCGTACGCGGCCCTGTGCAGACAAGCGATGCGACGGACTTTCCCTTTCCCCGGACCATCTTCCAAACAAGCTTTTCGCACCATCTTTCGGTTCAACACCCGCAAGCTTGTCGTGTTTATCCCCACGGATGGGGGTGGAGCCAGACCTTACATCATGCACTTTCGAGCTTAGCGCCGCGCGTTTCGTTCCCTGATCCGTGCGCGATGATCCCGCCTTCACATGCGTTCCACCCTGCTGGCCTCCGACCACCGCCATCAGGGCGGAGAAAGGGCCGGTTTTACTGGCATGTCCGCCTTTAAGCCCCGCGCTAACGTCGTGGACAAGCGGCTGGTTTTCAATTTTGCCAATCATGCGCTCAAGACCGCAAGCTTGTTGCCATACCCGGAGCCAGATGCTGATCGCCCTTGAGAAGATCCCTCTATTTCTGGACTATTTCCTTTATTTACAACATGTTAGAATGTATAAGCGGTATGAATCATCGCCTCTGAATCCTACTTGAAAAAACTGACACACACGCACAAAGGGGAAAAATTTTCCCACTGTCCGGAAAAAATAGCCAGGGAAGCTACGCGAAAATATTGAGGCTGCGGGGTGTGCCCGGTTTGTTCGCTGATTGCCCGGTCTGCGTGCCCGCTGGCTGAACATTGCCGTGATTCCGGGTCTGGTCGGCAGGGTTAATCGCAGTTGCGGGATTAAGGGCACCACTTTTCACCGTGTTATTAGGAACCTGTGATATCTGCCCGGCTCCATCTGACCGACCTGGAGGAGGGTTGTTCAGAAACTGTAGGGGAAAACTACCGTTGATCTGCATGATTAACTCCTCCTGTTACCGCCCGGGACGACCTCTGTAAACTTTTGGCCCCGCCCGCCAGTGCGCGGTACCGAACACAGTCCACACGGGGCAGCGCAACTTTATATCTTATATCGGCAAGTCGAACAGAAACTTTAGGGTTCATATCGGACACACGGGGGAAAGACTGCAACTTGACTGGAGCGATTGGCCCAACGTAGGTTTTACACTCGATTGAAAGCTTGCACATAAGGAGATGACCATGAACGCATTTCAAACACACGGCGCAATAAGTTGGCAGGAGTTGGCAACGACCAATCCTGAAGCTGCAGGATCGTTCTACTCAGGCGTTTTTGGCTGGCAAACCGAACAGGACGACATGGCCGGTATGAAATACACCGAAATCAAGGTCGGCGAATCACGGATCGGTGGTATCATGCCAGCGCGCGGAGGAGCCCCCAGCCGATGGCGCGCGTATGTAACGGTGGATGATATTGAGCAAGCGGTTTCCAAGGCAGAATCTCTGGGTGGCAAGGTGCTCGTCCAGCCTACCGAGATTCCCATTGGGCGTTTCGCCGTTCTTCAGGACCCGACGGGTGCAGAGATCGGGGCAATTCAATATTCCGACAAGCACTTATGCTGCAAGACAGCCGATACAGACGATACAGACGGCTAATGATGACTCCGGCTCTTGCCTGCGTACGCGCATTGCACGCGCAGGCAAGAGTATATCTACATACAGGATCGCAAATCGCGACCTGTTCAGCACTCCCCAAGAGCCTGTCTGACTTATGGAGATCGTAGCGAGCAGGTGGGAAACGAGGCCAAAATAGCGTAATTTTGAGGCCCATAGTGGTAACTATGTAACGAGAAATCGGGATGTTTTGGACCACTTCCTTGCCGCGCAGTAAATTTTCCCATAGGTCCGACAGACTAGGGGGTGTTAACAATCAAAAGCACCGCCCGGCCCTTCGGGTTGTGCCTGAAAAAACACCATGCCGCGTTATTCGTCTTTCATTTGGAATAACCAAACCTCTAGCCTCTCGCCTCTCGCCTTGCCTGGCGCTTTTTCAGGCGTAACAGGGTGGTGCTTTTGATTGTTAACACCCCCTAGTGGCCCAGCGCCTTACCCTTGAGCCTCTTGCAAAACTCGTGAGCGGCGATCGGCTTCCCCACTTTGGCCCATTTCCGTGCTGAAATTTCGCTCCATGGAACCACCATGCACCTCATTCCA
>VAOZ01014273.1_pt1 | contig 48401 bp, 44 predicted proteins | sample 3394041 | NCBI WGS metagenome assembly VAOZ01 (sample SAMN08290431, study PRJNA428436) | hydrothermal vent metagenome | isolation source: Deep-sea hydrothermal vent chimney | place: Indian Ocean: Southwest Indian Ridge
ACTTGTGGGGTCATCGGGTTCTCCTTTTGATTTGTAGAAAAACCAAAGGCTGCTCGGTGGCTCCGCTGCCGTCACCCAACAGGCCATTAATTAAATTACAGAACGAATGCTGCACTACCGTTTTGCAAGAGGCTCATAAGGGTTCTTTAAAACATAATGACAAAGATGGGCTAACGATGCCGGAGTCTGTCCTCTAATTAATTTATACCCCATCAATGGACTACTTCAGTAAGGGTGCTTAGCCTTCGCTACCATGCAAAATCCGATGGTAGACCCCATTGATCCTGGATAATGAATAAAAAAATGGAGTGCGAATTGAGTGGACGCTTTATTACGTTTGAAGGCGTGGATGGTTGCGGCAAGACCACACAACGGAAACTGACGGCGACATGGCTACGCGAACGGGGTAGGGCGGTCGTGGAGACCTTTGAACCGGGTGCCAGTGCGCTGGGCGTGGAGATACGCCGTCTGTTACTGAGTGGCGAGCATGTCCCCGCACCGGAAGCGGAACTGATGCTGTTTCTTGCCGACCGCGTCCAGCATGTACGGGAGGTGATCCGGCCGGCGCTGGAGGCGGGCACCATGGTGCTTTGTGATCGCTATACGGATTCGACGCGCGCCTATCAGTTGGCGGGGCGGGAGCTGGATACGGGTGTATTAAATACAATGCTGAAGTTTGCTGAACTCGGCTGCCGCCCCGACGTGACACTATGGTTCGATTTACCCGTATCTATGGCGCTCAGTCGGATGCGCGGACGCGTAGCTGCAGGTGAAACTTCCACACGCATGGATGATGAACGCTGGCCCTTTCATGCAGCTGTAAAGAAGGGGTTTTCATCTATTTTCGAGGCGGAACCGGAGCGAGTGTGTCGGGTCGATGCATCGGGAGGCGTTGAAGAAGTGCAAAAGTGTGTGCGCAAAATACTTGGAGATATTATCGCATGATAGGGCATAAGGGTGTGTATGCGCAATTCTTCAACAGCTTAAGGAAAGAAAAGTTGCACCATGCATGGCTGCTGCATGGCCCTGCGGGAATTGGCAAGGCTACGCTAGGTTTCGAAATGGCACGCATTTATTTATGTGAACGGGGTCAACATTTATCCCCTGTCCATGAAGCGTGTGGCGAGTGCCATGCGTGCCATATGATGGCTGCGGGTAGTCATCCGGATTTTCTGTCGGTGGAACGGCAATGGGATGTCGGAAAGAAACGCCTGAAGCGAGATGTGGGCGTGGGGCAGACGCGTGGTTTGCTATCGTTTCTGTCTTTGAGCGGTGCGCAAAGTGATAAGCGAGTGGTGTTGATACATGAGGCCGAAAAAATGAATTTGCAGGCAGCAAGCGCTCTTCTGAAAGGACTGGAAGAACCGGCACATGGCAGTCTCTTGCTTTTGATATGTAAAGACATGATGTCTGTGCCTGCGACGATTCGCTCGCGCTGTTTGTTACAGGCAATCATGCCTTTGCACGATGATGAGTGTCGACGGGTATTGCTCACCATGGGGATGGATGGTGAAGCGCTGGCCTTTGCCGCGCGATTGGCGCACGGGCAGCCCGGCAAGGTAAGCGTGTTGGCAGATGCGGCTGTTGCCGATGCTTTGCTGGAGTGGGATCGCTTGACCCTGGACATCGCGCAGATGGATATTGGATGTTTGCAGGACTGGATTGGCCGGTATATCCGCAAAATTCCGCATACCCTTGTTGCGGGTATTGTGCTGGATCATCTGGATCTGACCATGAGAAAAGATCGTGATTTTTATGCGTTTGATGCGTTAATGGATGCAGCGCACAATCTGGCTGCATGGCCGCTTGAGGTTGCCCGCCGGACGCTAAACCCCGCGACTACATTGCTGGCGCATATGCTGTCTTTGCGTATAGCCTTGCGGGCCTGAACCAACCACCACAGCTTACTGGGAAGTTATGATAGTCAGCTATGAAGGGTTCAGGCCAGGACATTGGGAGATATTCCGGAAATGGAAAATTATTACGTCACTACACCTATTTATTATGTGAATGATGAGCCACATCTGGGGCATCTTTATACAACCATTGCTGCCGATGTTCTGGCACGATTCCAGCGTATGTCGGGACGAGATGTGTTTTTTCTCACGGGTGTCGATGAACACGGGCAGAAGGTGGAGCTGGCGGCGGAGAAGCGCGGCATCACGCCTGTTGATCTGGCTGACAGGGTGGCCAGGCGCTACCAGGACCTATGGCCGAAGTTTTCCATCTCAAATGATGATTTCATCCGTACTACGGAGGACAGACACAAAAAAGCGGTCGCTGAGATGTGGCGAAGACTGACGGCGGCAGGAGCCATTTACAAAGGGTTTTATGAGGATTGGTATTGTATTCCCTGCGAAACCTACTGGACAGGAACACAACTCAAGGATGCGGGGGCATGGGAGAAAAAAATATGCCCCGACTGCAAACGAAACGTGGACCAAGTCAAGGAGGAGTCGTATTTTTTTCGTCTGGGTGATTACCAGGATCGCTTGTTGGCGCATATTCACGATCATCCCGATTTTATCGGTCCGGCGTCGCGGCGTAATGAAGTGCTGCGTTTTGTCGAAGGTGGTTTGCACGATTTATCCATTTCTCGTACCACATTTTCATGGGGAATCCCGGTTCCCGGTGATGTCGGGCATGTGATCTACGTGTGGATCGATGCGCTGACCAATTATTTGACCGCCGCCGGGTTTCCGGATAAGAAGATGCCTTACTGGCCAGCGGACGTACACTTGATCGGCAAGGATATTCTACGGTTCCATGCGGTTTATTGGCCATGCATGCTGATGGCTGCCGGGTTGCCGTTGCCTCGGCGCGTGTTCGCCCATGGGTGGTGGACCGTGGAAGGTGAGAAAATGAGTAAATCCAAAGGGAATGCATTACATCCTGATGAGCTTCTCAATCAGTATGATGCGGATGTTATTCGTTATTTCCTGCTGCGCGAAGTCCCGTTTGGCCAGGATGGCGATTTCTCATTGATGGCTCTAAAGCAGCGTTACAATACGGAACTGGCCAACGATATTGGCAACTTGCTTAATCGCAGCCTGTCGATGTTGCATAAATACAGGGGAGGGGTGCTGGGAACTATCGGCAGTGAGGAAGCTTGCGACCGCGCCTTGGTTGCGGATGTGGAGGCCATGCAGCGCGGTGTCGGGGAGATGCTGGGGCATCAGGAATTTCATAAGGCACTGGCACACATCAATGCCATCGTGCGGCATGGTAATCGTTATGTCGAAGAAAATACGCCCTGGGTACTGGCAAGGTCCGGTGATGGCAGACGTTTGGATACTGTATTGTACCACCTGATTGAAACGCTACGACTGATAGCGATTCAGCTCGCACCGTTTATGCCGAGAAAGGGCGAAGAAATGCTCGGCCAGATTTTGAACAAACCAGTGAGTATCGAAGATGTCACCATGCTCGCACACGGTGGCTGGGGTTTGTTGAAGGCCGGGCATGAATGCGCCAGACCAAGGCCCGTTTTCCCGCGTATGGAATGCTAACCTGGACTACTGCGATTGTGTTGCCCTCGGATTGGGAGCCGCATAGCAGCGTGAGGCACCCTTCATGAATAATTTAGGCCAGGATGCTGTCGGAATGGCGGCGATTTTGTTGATGAATCCATGATGGATACCGGCTAGTCTTGCCTGCATGAAAAAGGCTGCCAGCCTGACACCCGAGTATATTGACAACAATGAAGCACTAAATCTCGCCTGTGAACGATTAAAAGGTGCCAGCGCGCTTTGCGTAGACACCGAATTTCACCGCGAGTCTACCTATTACCCTGAATTCGCGTTGATTCAGGTCGCCTCGCGGGATGCCTGTTATCTGATTGATCCCGTTGCCATTTCCGATTTGTCTCCGCTTTGGGCGTTAATGCGTAATCCGGGCATCCTCAAAGTGTTCCACGCCGTGCGGCAGGATGCGGAAATTATCCTTAAAGAATGCGGATCACTACCCTTGCCTCTGTTTGATACCCAGGTTGCTGCAGCCTTGCTCGGCTTCGGCTTGCAGGTTGGCTTTGGAAATTTGGTACAGCGAATACTGAACAAGTCCCTACCCAAGGCTGAGTCCTTTACCGACTGGCTGAGACGCCCCTTGCGCCCGGCGCAATTATCTTATGCCGCAGATGACGTCATTTACCTCATGCCGGTCTATCAGTATCTACGCGAACAACTGCAAGCGCACGGGCGCCTGGCATGGCTGGATGAGGAACAGGCTGTGCTATGCGCTGAAAAAACCTATGTGAATGGTTTGGAGGATATTTTCTGGCGTGTTAAAGGTGCCAATAAACTGAGGCCGAAACAGCTGGCTGTTTTACGCGAACTGGCGGCATGGCGCGAACAACAGGCAAAGGAAAAAGATACCCCGCGCCGCAGGATCGTGGCCGATGAACCCCTGCTGACCCTGGCTCGAAAATCGCACCTGACAATTGAACAGTTATCTGGCATCAGGGGTTTGAACAACGGTACAGAGCGGCGTTTCGGCAAAGATATTTTATATGCATGGGAACAGGGCCAGCGATGTCTGGAATCCGAATGGCCGCGACAAAAACCATCAACCCACAACAGCAAGGGTACGGAAATGCGACTGGAATTACTTTCCACCCTGGTCCGGCTGCGTGCGGAAGAGGTCAAAATTGCTGCCAACATTCTTGCCAGCAAGCAGGATATTGCGGCGCTGGCCTCCTGGGCTAATCATGGCTCCGATACTTTGCGAGGCAGGCTACCGGATAACCCATGCCTGCGCGGCTGGCGCGGGGAATTAATTGGACAGGATATGTTACGCATGCTTAACGGAGAGATCTGCCTGCGACTGGATGCGAAAACAAAAACACCCGTGATTGGTGTCTTGCCATGAAACTTGACTATACTCCGAGAACTATTGCAAGGCTGCATGGGCTCAACCATCAAGGTATATATAATGATAAGTAAGGAAGTGGGTACCGTGGAGCAGATTCTCCAGAGTACTTTTTTTAGCATTGATGCGTTGGATGCCGCAGGCAGCCATGCATGGCGCTTACTGAATGATGAAAAAACATGGCGCGAGTGTCTGTATGCCGAGCCGCCACGGAAAAATGATGCCCGCATCACGGACAAAAAAACAGCTGAAGACTGGGCCGGGCATCGTCTGGAAAAAAATAAGGAATATGTGCTGGTAGCAAGGGACAAGGCGGGAAAACTCGATTTCCTGATGCGCGGTATCTTCGCCCACGCCGTGTTACATCGTCTGTCTTTCGCGTCGGTCCCGGATAAGCAGGAGATGATCAATTGCATCACCGGACTTGAACCCGGAACGCCGTGGCTGGTTTATCTGGACATCGGTGGAAATTTCCGCGCCATCAACACGCGAACTGTCGGTATTATCGGTAACATGGATATTGCCGTGCGCGGAGAAATCGCATCCAGTGAAGATTACATCGGCAAAAAAGCCGTAAAAAATGGCGCCATGATGCATGAAATTTACTTGCAATTCCTCGCTGGCTGGCTGCAACACCTGAAATCATTAAATATGGGTATATTTATCCCTGATGTAAAAAAACTGAAGGAAGAGTCAAGTTATATCGAAGGTATTCATAACTGGAAGCATGAATGAAATGGCGTAACTATCTGAAACCTTTGATTCTATCACCCATTGATTTGCCGATGAGGTTGGGTTCTCGAACCCCGGTTCGGTACTGACACTTCGACATAATACTGGAAAGCGGCCGGTGCATCGGCCACACTCGCGCCCATGCTGGAAATCGAGCACCTTTCATTATCTGTTCCCTCTGCCGATGGACCCAGAAGCGCGGTCAGCGATGTAACATTAACGCTTAAACCGGGGCATGTTCTGGGGCTGGTCGGCGAATCGGGCTGCGGCAAATCCATTACCGCACAGACTATTCTACGCCTTGGCGAGCACCAGGGTATTGAACGCACCTCGGGAACAGTCAGGCTTGATGGGCAGGATGTGTTTGCCATGCGGGAACACGAATTGCGCGATTTGCGGGGTGGCAGAATTTCCATGGTTTTTCAGGAGCCGATGACAGCATTGAATCCGGTATTTTCCATCGGTGCCCAGATTGTCGAAGTGATTCGGCTGCATCTGGATTTGACGAAGCGCGAAGCCCGCGAGCGTGCGGCTTCTCTGCTCGCGGATGTGGGACTGCAACAGCCGGAGCAATTGTTGCGGCAATACCCCGATGCACTCTCCGGCGGTATGCGTCAGCGCGTGCTGATTGCCATGGCGATGGCCGCCAAGCCTGATTACATCGTTGCCGATGAGCCCACAACGGCGCTGGACGTATCTGTGCAGGCGCGGATTATCGAGCTACTGCGCAAACTGCAACAGGAGAAGGGGCTCGGCATGTTGTTGGTGACGCATGATTTTGGCCTGATTGCGGAGCTGGCCGACGATGTGGCGGTTATGTATGCCGGACATATTGTTGAGTACGCCCCCGTGGTATCGATTTTTGATTACCCCGCACATCCTTATACACGAGCGCTCATGGATTGCAGGCCGGAAGTGGCGTCTCGCGGGACATCCATGCCTGCTATCCATGGGCTGGTCCCTGCGCCGGGAGCGTGGCCGACCGGGTGTCGCTTTGCACCCCGCTGTCGTTTGGCCGATGCGGCCTGCGAACAGCCGGTTGCGGAGGACGCGTGGCACCACGGCAGGCACTGGGCCCGCTGTATTCATGTCGAAAATGCCCCAGGGGAGCGCTAAACAAACCGTGATCTGCAATCCTGTGTGTAAAATAAGCGATTTATATCCTGGACTATTCATAAATAGTCCAGGATATATTAAAAATTTGAGCCATAGTCATGCTCAGCTCTTCTCTGGCTACCACCAGGGAGGCGCGGGATGAGCCTCTTAACGGTCAGGGGTTTATGCAAAAGTTTTTATGCGAGTGGTCCATGGGCTGGAAAAGGCCATGTTATCCGTGCCGTAGATAATATCAGCTTTAACATTAAAGAAGGGGAGACACTGGCCATCGTTGGAGAGTCGGGCAGTGGCAAATCGACGGTGGCGCGTATCGTGATGCGCCTGCTGGATGTGGATGCAGGAAAGATTACGTTGATGGGGGAGGATATAACCTGTTTGAAAGGCAAGCACCTGCGCAAGATGCGCAGACACATGCAAATGGTATTTCAGGATCCGTTTGCCAGCCTGAATCCGCGTATGCGCATCGGGGAAACGGTCGGTGAGGGTTTGCGCGTACATGCACGGAATTTGAATGCGAAACAGCGGCGCGAACGAGTGGCTGAAGTGCTTGAGCATTGCGGCATGGATGTGGGGGTACTGGACCGTTACCCACATCAGTTCTCCGGTGGCCAACGTCAGCGTATCGGTATCGGGCGCGCCCTGGTCGTATCTCCACGGCTGTTGGTGCTCGATGAGCCCTTATCGGCGCTGGATGTGTCCGTACAGGCCCAGATATTGAATCTTCTGGGAAAGCTCCAGCATGAACAGAAGCTAGCCTATCTGTTTATTTCGCATGACTTATCGGTGATCCGGCAGGTGGCGGACGGGGTGGCTGTCATGTTTGCCGGCCGTATCGTTGAATGGGGTCATGTCGATGATATCTATACACAACCGAGACACCCGTACACGAGAGCGTTGCTGGATGCCCGGCCCGTCGAGCATCCGGCCAGGCGGAGAAAGCAGGCGGATGAGACCGTGCGCAATGAAGAAGCTATCGCCAAAAGCGGATGCGCCTTTCGTCTACGCTGCCGCCGTGTACAACAGGATTGCGAGGTATTTAATGGAGAGCTTTTGGGTGACAAGCATGCGGTTGCCTGTTTGCATCCGTTGAAAACATAACATGATCGGGCAGGGCGGGGCAGGGAGAAGATTTTTTCTGGTGGGGCGATACGGATCCGGGGACGTATGAATTACCCCTTCTCCAATCAAATCATGCGCAGCTTCCAGCCAGACACACATTTGGCGAGTAGCCTTTCTGGCTATGTGTACCGCGAAGAGCAGGTGAAACTCGCTGGGGAAATCGCCGCATGTATGGAGTCTGGCGGTCAATTGCTGGCCGAAGCAGAAACAGGGACCGGGAAAACGCTAGCGTACTTGGTGCCAGCGCTGCGCAGTGATTTGAAGGTACTGATTTCCACGCACACCAAGGCATTGCAGGACCAGCTAATGTTTCGCGATATTCCCGCTGTACAGGAGGCTCTGGGGATTAAAAGAGGCATTGCCTTGCTCAAAGGGCGAAGTAACTATCTTTGCCCACACCGCCTGGAAAAGAAGTTGACCGACGCAACGTTGGAGAAATGGGCCAGGAAATCGCTGCTTAAAGTATTGAAGTGGGGTGAAACGAGCCTTGACGGCGATTTATCCGGCCTTTCGTTTAATCCCTTTGCCAAGGGTCTTGGTGGTATGTTTACGGCTACGGCGGAGCAATGCCTGGGTGGAAAATGCCCCGCTTTTTCACGATGCCCACTGTTCAAGGCGAGACAGGCGGCCCAGAGTGCGGATGTCGTGGTCAGCAACCATAGCCTCTTACTGGCCGATGCCGAACTAAAGTCCGGCGAATTTGGCGAGGTATTGCCGGTCTTTGACTGCACTATCGTGGATGAGGCGCACAGTATTCCCGAATTGGCCTGCCGCCACTTTGGTCGTCAGATCGGACTCAATCGTTTAACAGGATGGGCCAATGATATACAGGCCCTATTAACGGAATTCGGTGATGAGGAAGCCTTAACAAAGGATATCGACCGACAATTCCTAAAAGTGCTTCAGGCTTATATGGATGATAATCTCAAGGCTACGCTGGTAGCATGGCAGCCGCTGATCTCGCAAGTGGAAAGCCGAAGGCAACGCAACGAAGATGCCGGAAAAATAGCGGATCGTGCGTTGGGCATCGCGGCGGATATGCAATCCATGATTGAACCCGCTGAGGGATTTGTCGCCTGGCACGAAGGTTCGGGTAAACATGCACGGCACCTGCTGGCACCAGTGGAAACAGGCCCTGTCCTGGTTGAGAAATTATGGTCTCGCCCTTGCAGTTTTATTCTTTCGTCCGCCACCCTGCGTATCTCGGAGAATTTTACCTACATGCAAGAGCGTTTGGGGCTGAACGATGCACAAACAGTTTTTCATCCATCTCCCTTCGATTACTCTTCTCAGGCCATGATCTATGCCCCGCGCCATATACCCGCGCCGAACGAGCCGAATTATGAAGCAATACTGTTTGGGGAAATGGAGGCATTGATTCGTGCTTCGTCGGGCAGGGCTTTCGTCTTGTTTACCTCACACCAGATGCTTCGACGTATTGCTCCCCGTTTGGCAGACAATCTTCCGTGGCCTGTTCTGGTACAAGATGAGAGTGGAAGCAAAGATCTAATTCTTCAGCAATTCCGGAAAGATACACATTCTATTTTATGTGGAACGCGAAGCTTCTGGGAAGGGGTAGATGTCCCGGGGGAGGCGCTATCATTGGTAATTATCGATAAGATTCCGTTTGCACCGCCGGATGACCGCCTGTTGCAGGCGCGGCGTAAGCGCTGTGAGGAAAAGGGTGGTAATGGCTTCTTCGATATCCAGCTACCGGAGGCCATTGCCGCACTGCGGCAGGGCGCAGGACGGCTGATTCGTAGCCAGGATGATCATGGTGTAATTGCGATTCTGGATTCGCGTTTATATCGAAAATCCTATGGTCGAATTGTGGCGAAGAATCTTCCCTCCGCACCGAAAACGGAGGATATAGCAGATATTCAGCGTTTCTTTACGGTTTATCCGTGAGGGCGTGAAGGTTCTGGCGGTTCCGGATCCGTGCGAGATTGAGGCTGGAAATGATGGCTGTTCATGAATCGCCGTGATGATTGCGCCGGACCTTTGTTCGCAATGGATTCCGAGGAGAGAGACCGCAAGCGCGCATACTACGGTAAAAAATGCGTTTGAGAATGCTAAAATATAACGTCGCATAATGTATATTATGTAAAGTTACTGGAGAGTCTATGTTAGATGAAATTATGAATAAAGATAATTATTACAGTAAGTTGAAAGAACTTATCCATGTACTGCGCGAGAATTGTCCATGGGATAAAGAACAAACCATCACCTCTCTACGCGCTTGTACTCTGGAAGAAACGCATGAGGTGCTGGAAGCCATTGACCGGGCCGTAGAGCTTAACGAGTGGGATGCGCTAAAGGATGAACTGGGCGATTTATTGCTACAGGTTCTGTTCTATGCCCAGATTGCATCCGAAGGAAAACATTTCAATCTGGATGATGTGGCCGAATCGCTGATCAATAAAATGGTTTACCGTCATCCCCATGTATTCCGTGGAACCATCACAGACGATGTTTTACAACAATGGGAGCGCTTGAAGGATGCTGAATATAAAAATAGGAATAGCCTGATGGATGGTATTCCTGCGCTACCAGCCCTGGCCTATGCGCACAAGCAGCAATACCGCGCTGCTCGTGTCGGCTTTGACTGGAACCGACCTGAAGACGTAATCGAGAAAATGGAGGAAGAATTGCATGAACTGGCTCATGAGGTGCGCGAGCAAAGCGATTTGTCACGCATTGAGGACGAGTTCGGCGATGTTTTGTTCACTCTGGTCAACTTGGGACGAAAACTGGGCGTAGATGCGGAACTGGCGCTGATGCATACCAATCGAAAGTTTGCCAAGCGGTTTCGTACCATGGAGTCTTTGGCTACGGAACGTAAGCTGAATCTGGACGAGCTTGACCCTGATGCAATGGAATCTCTTTATCAGGAAGCCAAGGTGTTAACCTGAACTATTCAAGGGCATGGCAGAATTTATGAATAGTTCAGGTTAAATACGCGAATGATGGAATAACGTTTACAAGTCCTGCTGTAAGGCCTTGATGGCACCACCCACCGCATCCACCAGATTGTCGCCCAAACCCAGTGATGCGGCGATACCAGCTGCCAGACGGCAACCCGTTCCATGCGCCTGCATGACATCCAGGTTGCGCCTCGGGTGAATAAAAGTCGTGATTTCTCCATGTTCATCACATAATATGTCCAGCAACTTATCCTCTTTTCCATGACCACCCTTAAGCAGTACGGCGCAACCAAGCCCTGATACCAGCGCCGCGACATCCTCAAGAGGATCATCCATGGCGCAACCCAGCAATATATCGGCTTCATCCAGGTTGGGCGTGACCAGCGTAGCCCGTTTGATGAGTGCCTCCTTCAGAGTAAGTACCGCATTTTCATTCAGCAGCCGACGACCGGAACTGGCGACCATCACAGGATCAATCACCAGCGGTTTCTCTGCATGATATTCGCTCAGCAAAGCGGCAACCACGGCGATATGTTCAACATCCAGCAGCATGCCGGTTTTAACTGCGGCAACATCATAATAATCGAAAATAGCGCCTAGCTCCGCATCAAGCTGGGCCAAAGAAACCGCTTCAATACGCAGAACCTCATGTGGATTTTGCGCCGTCAGGGCTGTAATCGCCGAACATCCTTTGGCGCCAAACTGTTCAAAGATACGCAAATCGGCCTGAATCCCCGCATCTGCGCACGAATCCGATCCGCCAATAGTCAGGCAAACAGGTCGCCGGTTCACAGGGTTATCGCCGGACATGTTTTGTAATGGCTCAGGCATTCCATATTTCAACCATCCTGCGCGCCATGGATTCAACATCATTTTCGTCGAAGAGGGCTGAAATAACTGCAGCGCAGTCCGCTCCGGTCTTTTTGACCATGGCAAGCGTCTCCAGCCCAATGCCGCCGATGGCACAGATGTCCGCCTTCGGAAATAGCTGCCGGACCTTTGTTAATTCCGACAGGCCAATCGGAGTCGCATTCTCTTTGGATACAGTCGGAAACACCGCACCAAAAGACACATAATTTGCGCCCTCATCCAGCACATGCCGGGCAAAGGTTGCATCTCCCTTGCATGAAACCCCGATCACCAGGGGGCGCTTCGCCTCTGCCCGAATTGTGACGATACTTTTTTTTATGTCTTCCCAGCCAAGGTGTACGCCATCGGCACCCACTTCCAATGCCAGTCGTATGCAGTCATTAACGATAAAGCATCCATCATACGTTCGTACCAGTGCATGCAATGCCTCGGCTCTTTCCAAACTATATTTATGGTTAAGGCTGGCTTTTTTGTCACGCAATTGTAGCGTCCTCACACCACCTCTGAGGGCCGCCTCGGCCTTGCCCAGTAATTTTTCCAGCGGAATATTCGCCGGAAGGATGCCGTAGATGCCACTAATTTGCATAATTCACGTCAATTCGAGTAAATTCATAAATTGGCTGAGGCGTATCACCCTGCCTTCAAATTCATCCGGCAAAGGTTGATAGCCATATTCGCAATAACAAACCGTATGGCACCCGGCATTAAACCCGGCCTCAATGTCGAAACGCGTGTCCCCCACCATGACAGTATCTTTCGGCTCTATTTCCATGATTCGGCAGCATTCATTGAGCATATCCGGTGCGGGTTTCTTGGCAAAACCATCTTCAGGTGACAGCGCATGCGCCATATATGGCGCTAAGCCCAGGCATTCGAGTACCCGCACACGCGCGCGGGCAGGTTTAGCTGTGACGCAAGCCATCGGGATACCACGCGCTTTCAGCACATCCAGTGTTTTCGTTACACCCGGAAATGGCCTGCCAAAATCGGCGGGATGCTGTTCGTAACTATCGGTGAATGCATGATATAACGCCAAAGTGGAAGCGTTATCCATCGCCTTACCCAAAATACGGGCGGCCAATTTCTGCGCCCCACCGCCGACATGGGGCCTGGTCTCTTCCTGTGAAAGCTCAAAAGCATACCCCAACGATTTCAGCGCCCGGTTGATATTTGCACAAATATCCGGCAGTGCATCCACCAACGTGCCATCCAGATCAAAAATAAAAGCCTTCGGCTTATTCATTAAATCTCCTTAGAGCCTCTTGCAGAACTCTGAGTGGATGAGCGGCAATCCCACTTTGAGCCCATTTTCGGGATGGAATGGGGTGCATGGTAGTTCCATAGACCGAAATTCCAGCCTGGGAATGATGGGCCAAAGTAGGGAAGCCGATCGCCGCTCATGAGTTTTGCAAGAGGCTCCTTATATTATAGATAGATAAATTAATCTCTTTAAGCACATTATCATTGTCTTCGCGCTGTTTACCTTGTTCCAATATCGTGCCAATCCGTTCGTGGTTCGCTTCGTTTGCAAGCCGCCCCAGCGCCCAGGCTGCGTGGCCACGAATCAGCGCCTCCGTATCCATCAGCGCCTCGGTCAATACAGGTACAAAGCCTGCATCACCCGAATTACCCATGGCAATACACACATTACGCAGCAAGCGCCCTCTGCCTGTCCGCTTAACTGGAGATTTACGGAAATGTTGGCGAAATATCTCATCATTGAATCGCAACAAGCCGGTGAGTCCTGGCAGCACATTTCCTTCTCGCGGCGTAAGAAGGTCCGGGTCTGGTATAGTGGCATGACGATTCCACGGACAAACCACCTGACAATCGTCACAACCAAAAATACGATTACCCATCAACGGGCGTAATCTATGTGGAATGAATCCGTCGAATTCAATGGTTAGATACGATATACACAGCCGTGCATCAACCACATACGGCGCAACGATCGCTTTGGTGGGGCAGACATTCATACAGGCAGTGCATGTACCGCAATGATTTTTTGCGGGCTTGTCCTGCTCGATTCCAGCGGTGGTAAACAACTCACCCAGCATCAACCATGAGCCCAGCGCTCTGTGGATAGTCAACGAATGCTTGCCCTGCCAGCCCAGACCTGCACTTTCAGCCAGTACATGCTCTAGTATCGGCGCGGTATCCACATATACGCGCTGGTCATGTACGCCGAGTAAATCATTCAGGCCGCGCGCCAGCATTTTGAGGCGCTTCTTTATCACCTCATGATAATCATCGCCGTGCGCATAGGCGGCAATGACGCCCCTGCCCCGCCTGGCCTTGGCACCCTCCAGCGAATACGGCGGTGGCGTAAAACACATACCTACGGTGATGATGGTCAGGACACCATCCAGCATTGATTCAGGCTGTTCTCGCCGTTTTATGCGGCTCTCCTCAGCCATCCAGCCCATATCAGCATGCATCCCTGCGGCGACCCAAGCCTGATAAGCGGCCTGATGCGCTACGGGTATATCCGGCCGAGTAAAGCGACACAGGTCAAAGCCGCATTCCAGAGCCTTGGCGCGAATTGATGTTTTTAGCCCGTTCAACTCTATAGTCGAACCCTGTGGTGACACACCGTTCGCGACGAATCCGCCGTCGCTTGTGCCTGTGCGGCTACGGCCTCCTTCTTCCTCGGAACCCGTTGTGGACACAAAACCCCTACCCCCTGGATCCCTTGAATTCTTCCTTGCGGATTTCACGCGCTAGACGATCCAGCACGGCGTTGATAAACCCCCGCCCCGGCTCATCCGCATAGGAACGGGCGAGTTCCAGTGCTTCATTGATAATAATACGATATGGGATTTCCAGGCTATTGATCATCTCCCACAGTGCCAAACGAAGCACATTATGTTCAATATGGGCGATACTCTTCAGGCTGCGCCCTCGCGCACTTTCGCTGATCCGCTGATCAATATCTTCAGACTGTGCCAGCACGCCATATACCATTTTACGCAGATAGACTTCATCCTGATCGGATCGGCTTTTTTCACCCAGGCGACCAACGAGCAATGCTGGGATTACTTCGTTATCCCGCCCACCGTTATGCCATGCATAAAGGATTTCAAGCGCTGATTGCCGAGCTTTATGCCGGTTAGCCATTATAACTCTTTAAGGAGACGAGTCATTGTAACCGCTGTCAACGCCGCTGCTGCACCCTTCCCGTATTTGCCGCCCGCCCGTTCTTTTGCCTGTTCGGCGGTCTCCGTGGTCAGCACGCCATTTCCCACCCCTACATCGCCGCGTTGTGCCACAGCGTTAATGGCATCCATCGCGCCACGACAGACATGCTCGAAGTGGGCGGTCTCACCACGAATCACACAGCCCAGGCAAACAATGGCATCAAAGTCCGATTGTGCCATACGAGACGCGATAGCACCGATTTCCAAAGCGCCGGGCACACGTACCACGCGCATATCTGAATCATTTGCGCCATGTTCTCTGAGTGCGCCCACCGCCCCCTGCAGCAGGGTCTCTGTAATTTCTTCGTTGAAACGACTAACCACGACTCCAATACGCAAATCGCTGGCATCTATCGCACCTGAAAACCAGGGGGCATCGAGGCTCATTGATGTCTTCTTAAGGAATCATTATCGCACCCATGAACGGATGCATAAAGTAAAAAGGCTGTGGATAACCTTTTTACGGCTTCACCAATATTCATTTCGTCTCCACATGCAGTAAGTGTCCCATTTTGTCCCGTTTGGCCTCCAGATAGGCGATATTGTCTTCGTGCGCAATTGTTTCCAACTGTACACGCTCTACGATTTCCAGTCCGTAGCCATCCAGACCGATGATCTTTTTTGGATTGTTGGTCAGCAAACGCAGTTTTCGAAGGTCAAGATCACGCAATATCTGCGCGCCGATGCCATAGTCGCGCAAATCCGCACGGAACCCCAGTTTTTTGTTCGCTTCCACCGTGTCGTGCCCGGCATCCTGCAACTTGTAAGCTTTGAGTTTGTTTAACAGGCCAATGCCCCTGCCTTCCTGACGCAAATAGAGGATGACGCCGCACCCCTCTTCCGATACCTGACGCATGGCCGCGTGTAACTGCGAACCGCAATCGCAGCGCCGTGAGGTGAACACATCTCCCGTCAGGCATTCCGAGTGCACCCGTACCATGCACGGTGTGTCGCCATCTGGCTCACCCATCACCAGCGCTACATGCTCGGCCTTATCCACTGCATTGGAATAACCAACCAGCTTAAACTCGCCGAATTCCGTAGGAAGGCGAACCTCCACTTCACGCTTAACCAGCGACTCATGCTTTAAGCGGTGGCTGATAATATCGGCGATACAGCCAAGCTTCAAATGGTGTTTGGTGGCAAAGGATTTTAGCTCTGGCATGCGCGCCATGGAGCCATCCTCATTCATAATTTCGCAAATAATCGCTGCCGATTTCAGACCCGCCAAACGGGAAAGGTCAATGCTGGCCTCAGTATGCCCCGCACGCACCAGCACGCCCCCTTCCCTGGCCATCAATGGAAACACATGCCCCGGCGTCACTACATCCATCGGTCCTGACGCCTCGTCCGCCGCCACACGGATGGTTCGCGCGCGATCGAAAGCTGAAATACCCGTAGTTACGCCTTCTGCAGCTTCGATGGACGCAGTGAATGCTGACTTAAATTTGGCGTTAGGGTCCTGCACCATGAGCGGAATATGCAGCCGATGGACCTGCTCTCCGGTTAGAGCCAGACAAATGAGGCCACGCGCATGCGTCGCCATAAAATTTACAGCCTCGGGTGTTACCCATTCTGCCGCCATGACCAGATCGCCTTCGTTCTCGCGATCCTCGTCATCCGCCAGGATAATCATGCGCCCAACGCGCAATTCTTCAATCAACGCTTCACAACTAGCAAGGCTCATTTTTGCTCCATATTCGTTTTATTGTTTGGTGAAAACTGCATGATCCGTTCCACATAGCGCCCATACATGTCGGTTTCGATATTGATTCTGTCACCGGTTCGCAAAACACCCAAGTTGGTATGTACCAGTGTATGCGGAATCAAATTCACCTCAAACGTACATCCATCTACTTCATTCACGGTCAGGCTTACCCCGTTGATCGCAACTGAACCCTTTTTAACCACATAACGCGCCAGATTCTCTGTAACGGAAAAGTGGAAAAGCCGATGCTCACCTGCGGGCTGGATACCATCAACCTTTCCCGTACCGTCAATATGTCCGCTCACCATATGGCCGCCGAGTGCATCGCCCATGCGTAATGCCGGTTCCAGATTCACCCGCCAACCTTCCCGCGCATCGTTAAACGTAGTCAAGCCCAGGGTTTCCCGTGACAAGGTAGCCGAGAACCGACCTCCGCCAAATTCTGTGATGGTCAGGCAACAACCATCCACGGATACTGAATCCCCATCCTTCCAATCCGACATATTCAGAGCGGTCTCGATAACCATATGCGCTTGCGCGTACCCTCGCCGTATGACGGCGATACGTCCTACATTCTGAATAATTCCGGTAAACATAGCGTCGGAGACTAACCTGCATCACCCACAAATTCTATTTCAAGTATAAACCCCATGAAATTTTCTTATGTCTGATGGCTTCTTTACTATCGCTTTATTCATGGGTAAGTTCCATAGCTTCGTGAAGTGAGGGTGAAACTTAAGCTGAGGGGGCGGAAGTGAGACTATTTCCCAGTAAATCCGAATCCCTGATGGGTATAGATATCAGTTCCACCGGCATCAAGATGGTGGAACTGGAACGTGTGCGCGGAGGTTATGAGCTAAAATCCATGGCTATGGTCCCGCTGCCGCGCGATGCCATTGTAGAAAATACCATTATTGATTCCACGGCCGTGTCGCGGACATTACGGGATGCGATTGAGGTGGGTCGACCTTCAACCCGTAATGTGGCATTCGTAGTTTCGGGTAATGCCCTGATTATCCGCACGGTGAGCATGCCGATCATGACCGAGTTTGAGCTGGAATCACAGATTGAATTCGAAGCGGAACAATACATTCCTTACGCTATAGATGATGTGTACCTGGATTTCCAGATCCTGGGCGGGGTGGCGGATGATGAGATGCAAGTGGTTCTGGCTGCCTGCAAGCGCGAGGTTATTGAGGATTATCAACTGGTACTGAATGAAGCGGGATTGACAACAAAATGTGTGGACTGTGCTGTATTTGCCCTGGAAAACGCCGCAGAACTATTATCGGATCAAATCGAGGGAAATAGCAGTGGACCACTGCCGGACCCTGAAAACACACAAACACATGCATTGGTCAATATTGGTGCGAATTTGATGAACATCAATATCCTGCATAACAAACAAACGGTTTTCGTACGCGATCAATTTTATGGCGGTAACAACCTGACGGAAGAAATCCAGAAGGCACACAATATCAGCTTTCGGGCTGCGGAGCAGATGAAACGAGACAATTTTTCCGGAGTTAAAGCAGAATTATTGGAGAAATTTTATGCGGACCTGGCCTCGGAAATGGTGCGTTCGCTGGACTTTTATACCACCAACCATGCCAGCTACCCCGTACAAAAGCTGTTATTAAGTGGTGGTACAGCCCTGGTTCCAGGCATAGCGACGGAATTGGAGCAACGGTTGGGTATCGAAGCCCGTGTGCTGAATCCATTCTCCACTATCAAGGCATCCAGACGCAAATTCGACCTCGATTACCTGAACAGGGTCGGGCCCATGATGATGGTACCTATAGGGCTTGCCCTGAGGAGCTTTGACGCATGATTCGCATCAACCTTATCCCTTATCGCGGTGCCCGCCGCCAGCGCCGGATATTACAGCATATCATGGTGGCGGTGGGCGTGGCAGGGCTGGCGGCACTCATAGGCCTGGGAGCTCACCTCTATGGTTCATCCGCACTGGCCAGTTTAAAGCATAGCCTTGCCTCACTTCAGGCACAGAACAGGGTGATGGCCAGGAAGGTTGGCAAGATACGAAATATGGATAAATTAAGGACGGATGTGCAGCAAAAGTTGGCACTGGTGGATCAATTGCAGCGTGGACGTTTTCATAGCCTGGAAACACTGTTGGCATTATCCCGCGCCATCCCGGAAAAGGTGTGGCTACTGAGCGTCAGGGCTTCGGGAGGAAAGATTGAATTAACCGGCCTGGGTGAGAGCAATAAAGCCGTAGCTAATTTCATGCGCGCTCTGGACCGCGAACCGGAGTTTTACGGGGTTAGCCTACAGGTGATCCGGCGGCGGACCATAGGCCAGGTGCCAATCAGAAATTTCTCTCTGACGATGCGGCGGACCATCCCTCCGGGCCTACCCCTTAAATCTGCAAGGGTGAAACCGTCGTAATGTTTAGTGTGCCGGATCTAAGCCAGCTTGAAGTGTTGAGCCCCATTCTGCCATTCCCGCTATGGAAGAAAGCCTTTGTGCTGGCCGCGAGCCTTCTGCTGGCACTTGGGGTGTATGCGTATCTGGGCTGGATGCCATTGCAGGATGATATTGCCAAGATTCAGAAAAGGGTGGATCAGCAACAGCAAATACTCGCGCAAAACATAAAGCTGACCAAAGATCTACCGCATAAAAAAAAGGTATTCGCCATGTTGGAAAAACAATTGAAGGTGGCGCTGAACATACTTCCCAGAAAATCTCAAATCCCTGATTTGCTGGAAGGTGTGACCCGCTCCGGGAAGAATTCCGGTCTGGAGTTTTCCATGTTCAGGCCATTAGGAGAAATAAACAAACAGTTTTATGCCGAAGTGCCGGTAAGCTTTAAGGTCATGGGAACCTATCGACAATTGGTGACATTTCTTAAGCGCGTGGGTCAAATGCCGCGCATTGTCGATGTGAAGAATCTCACATTGGTAAAGTTAAAAGATAAAGATCAGTTAACCGTAGCGGGAGAAGCGATGACCTATCGTTTCATTGAGGGAACCGGAAAGAAGAAACCCCGCAGTCGGCATCAAGGCGTCGGGAGATAGTCATGCAAAGCTGTATAAAAATGAACAGGCGAAAACACACCATAGTCATGGCGTGTTTTACACTGGTTTTCTTCCTGATGCCATTCTCTGCCGAGGCGGTTCAGGTGAAGAGCGTCAACCTGAAAAAGTTGCCCGGTGGTGATGTGGTAACGATTCAGGCGGATGCGCCACTGACCTATGAGTTGTTTAACCTTACGGCACCGCCGCGATTGGTGATAAATTTCCCTGGAGTCTCGCTGAAGAAAGGCCTGGAGCCCTTGCATGACAGCCATCCGGGCGTAAACAACGTCTTTCCGATTGTTTCCAGCAAGGGTCTCAGAATAAAAATCGGGATGGACCGTATGCTGACCTACAAGGTCAGGGAAGAAGGTGATAAACTTATTGTGCGTTTTTCAGCGGTATCCGTGGGGACAAAGAAGCGTGGGGCAGCCCCCGCAGCAATACTGAAGGATATTGATGTTTACGACCGCGGACCCGTGACTGAACTGGTGTTACGCGGCGATCACATGGATACCAGTCACGACTCCTTCATGACCAATCGGGGACACACCATGATTCTGGATCTATGGGGTGCGAAATCCATGCTGCCGAGGGAACATTATGCGGTCGCTACACAGAGGATCCGCAGCGTTACCGTTGGACAGGCCGCCGGACGTGTGCGGTTGGTCATCAACCTGGTCAAGGGCAAGCGGGAAAGTCATCAGATTGATGCCAGCGGACAGCAAATGACCGTGCGCTTCGGCAATATTCCAGTCGGACGCGAGGCACCCGTGGTACGGGTCGAAGATGTCCACTTCCAGCCAGATGATCGTATAGCACACCTTCAGATTCGCACGGATGTTGCCAACCCCATTGTAAATATTTCCGAAAAAAAAGGCGATGTCGTTCTTGATATTAAACATGCATCGCTCGCCACGGGGCAGCAGCGAACGCAGGATGTGAGCGAATTCCCCGGTCCGATCAGGCAGGTGGATACTTATACAGTGGATAACCGGGTGCGTATCGTGGCCCGATTGCGGGAAAAGGTGAACGTTTCATCCTTCCAACAGGGTAACGTACTGACACTAACGTTAACGCCGGAGGATATCGAGGTGGCGCGTCGGGGCGTGAAAGGTAGTGAAAAATCTACCTATACAGGCCAGAAAGTCACCTTTGATTTCAAAGGCATCGACATCCAGAACGCACTGAAACTAATCGCCGAAATGAGTAACCTGAACATTATCATGAGCGGTGACGTCAGCGGGAAATTAACCATGCATCTGGTAGATGTTCCCTGGGATCAGGCGCTGGATTTAATTTTGCAAACGGAAGGCCTGGGCAAGGTACGGCAGGGAAACGTCATGCGCATTGCGCCTCTCAGTGTGTTGCGGAATGAAAATAACGCGCGTTTGGCGGCAAGAAAAACCACGGAGAGCCTCGAACCTCTGGTGACCGAATTTATCTCCCTGAATTATGCCAAGGTGGCTGATGTCAAAAGGATACTGGCAGGGGCAAAAGTCGCCGGAGCTGCTTCGCTCAGGGGTAAAGTACCGTCGGGTAAAGGTACAGCGAGCGTTTCGTCGGGAAAATTCGGTTTATCCAGCACGCGCGGAAGTGTGCTGGCGGACGAGCGTACCAACACCCTGATTATTCGCGACACGCAAGTAGTTATCAATAATATCAAACGGTTAATTGCAAAGATTGATCAACCACAAAAACAGGTGTTGATTGCCGCCCGCATCGTTGAGGCGACGGATGGTTTCACGCGTGACCTGGGCGTTCGCTGGGGTGGCCAGGTATCGGGGCACGGAGGCAGGGTAACGAACCGGATATCCAATAATACAACAACGACGACCCCGGGCGTGGGAGGCTTCCTGGTGGATTTGCCGGCGGCAGTGGGTGCGGGTGCGGGTGGACAAATCGGACTGGCAATCGGGTCGTTGAATAATGCATTTAATCTCAACCTAGAGCTTTCGGCGGCGGAAACGGAGAACCAGATCAAGATTATTTCCAGCCCGCGTATCATTACCATGAATTTGAAGAAAGCGACCATCAGCCAGGGTGAGGATGTGCCATTCCAGTCGGCCACGACAGCAAATACCGGTCCAACCGTTATATTCAAAAAGGCCAAGCTAAGCCTGGAGGTAACGCCACAGATCACAGCGGCAAACAGCCTCCTTTTACACATTCTGGTGACCAAGGATTCCGTTTCGAAGTCGAAAGTTGCCGGTGGCAACCCCATCCTTAATACGAAAAAGATTGAAACGGATATATTCATGAACAATGGTGAAACAATTGTGATCGGTGGCATCTATACGCGTGACAAGCAGAATACAACCAATGGCGTCCCATGGTTCAGTAAGATTCCGATTCTTGGCTGGCTGTTCAAAAAGAAATTTAAACAGGATAACAAAACAGAATTGCTCATCTTTCTGACACCACAAATCCTGAAAAACCGGCCTGGTCGGGAAAACCGGATCACGGTATCAGGTTAGAGGTGAACAAGTGCTGGCTTTTCGGCATCATGGCGGCATGAATAATAGCTCGCTACCTTCTTCGCATACACACAGGGTGGAACTCGGCGCCCGCTCCTACGATATCCACATTGAGCCCGGATGTCTGGATCATTTTGGCTCGGCGATGTGTGGCCTCTTTCCAGGTGTCTCTCGATGCCTGGTGGTTAGTAATGAAACGGTAGCCCCGCTATACATGTGCCGGGTTCGCCAATCCTTGACTGCGTGTCACTGGCGCGTGGATGAACATATCCTCCCCGATGGGGAACAATACAAGAATACTACACACTGGAATCATATTATGGATACGCTGATGCAGGCACGCCTGTCGCGCCATGAACCCGTCATCGCCCTCGGTGGCGGCGTAGTCGGGGATATGGCTGGTTTCGCGGCTGCCTGCTATCGTCGCGGCATCCCTTACGTTCAGATTCCGACAACGTTACTGGCGCAGGTGGATTCCAGCGTTGGTGGCAAGACAGCGGTGAATCATCCACATGGCAAGAACATGATCGGTGCGTTCTATCAGCCACGTATGGTCTGGATTGACCCCTGTGTGCTGCAAACACTGAAATCACGCGAACTGCGGGCAGGGGTCGCCGAAGCTGTCAAGTACGGTCTGATTCGGGATACTCTCCTGTTCGATGCACTGAATGTGGGCATGGACGCTATATTGACACTGGATGAAAGAGCGGTAACAGATATTATTTTCACCTCATGCCAACACAAAGCCGAGGTGGTTATGGCCGATGAAACGGAGCAGGGGAATCGCGCCTTGCTCAATCTTGGTCATACATTCGGTCATGCTATCGAAGCCATGACGCATTACACAACATACCTGCACGGCGAAGGGGTGGCGCTGGGTACGTTGATGGCGGCACGCTTGTCCGAACAGTTGGGCCATGCAGCACCCGGGCTGGAAGATAAGATTCGGTCTTTATATGAGAAAGTCGGTTTGCCTGTTGAAATCCCCTCCTTCCCAGCCGACACATGGCTGGATGTGATGGGACACGACAAGAAAAATGCGGACGGACGTATCTACTTCATATTGCTAAAGGGTATCGGCGATGCCTTTATCGCCGGAAATGTGCAAACAGATGATATTCAGAAATTGATCCATTCATATGGATGGTGAGGCCGTAAATATCCCGTCCATGGGTGCTTTGGTGACCTCTTGCGAAACTGCATGTATAAGCGGGCGAGACAATCCGGTGAGGATTTACTAGTCTGTCCAATCCTATAAAAGCGAAGTTGGCGGGGTCACTCAAATGCCAGAAAAAAATATAACAACCCGGGATCCGAATGTTGCCTGCTATGCGCCTGGGCTGGATGGTATACCGGTCGCCGAGTCTGCTATTTCCTTTGTTGACGGTAAGCGCGGGCATCTGGAATACCGGGGCATTGATATCGAGGAACTCGCCGAACGTAGCAGCTTTGAGGAAACGTGTTTCCTCTTGCTGTACGGACGCCTGCCCGGAGCAAGTGAGCTGGCATCACTGGTGTCCGAATTTCATCAACACCGGCGCATCAAATACAGTATCCGCGATATGATTAAATGTTTTCCGGAGTACGCGCATCCGATGGATGCATTACAGGCCAATGTGGCAGCCTTGGGGATGTTTTATCCTCTTGAGCAAAACGTCAGAGCAGAACGGGCCGATGAAGAGATGGTTCATCTCTCAAGCATCCGTCTGATCGCAAAGATACCGACACTGGTTGCAGCCCACGCGCGCATGCGCCGGGGGGATGACCCGATTTCACCCAGGGATGATTTATCGCATGCCGCCAATTTTCTGTACATGCTGACAGGTAAGGAGCCGGAACCCTTGCTCGAACGCATTATGGATGTCGCACTGATCGTGCATGCCGAGCATACCCTCAATGCCAGCACATTCTCCGCCATGGTGACGGGTTCCACCTTGGCTGATCCCTATACCGTTATCAGTTCGGCAGTAGGCACGCTTTCCGGCCCGCTGCACGGCGGTGCCAACGAGGATGTGCTTGATATGCTTGACGAAATTGCCACTGTTGAGAATGTGGAAGGTTATTTGAACAAGAAATTGCAGCATAAGGAAAAAATCCCCGGTCTTGGGCACCGTGTGTACAAGGCCAAGGACCCGCGCGCAACGCTATTACAGAAACTCTACGGAGACCTGACCCGAGAATATGGGGAGGACCCGACTTATGCTATTGCCCGCCGCATTGAGGATCTATCCAGAAGTACTCTGGGAGCCAAGGGCGTGTGTCCGAATGTGGATTTTTACTCCGGTATCGTTTATCGAAAAATGGGCATTGCAACAGATGTGTTTACGCCGATTTTCGCTATTGCCCGCGTTGCGGGTTGGTTAGCGCACTGGCGGGAGATGCTGGCCAATAATCGAATTTACCGACCCGTCCAGATTTATATCGGTGACCATGACATGCATTACATCCCCATCGAAGAGCGTCAATCACCTATAGGCTAAAGCTATGAGAGGCTATCTCTTCAGGCGGCTGGCTGGAATGGTTCCGCTGTTGTTCGGCATTACCCTGATTTCTTTTGCCATCATGCATGTAGCGCCGGGCGAGCCTGCCGCCATTAGCCAGGGACTTAACCCGAAGGTGTCCGCAGCGGATATCAATCGCTTGCGTGCCTACTACGGTCTGGATAAACCCCTGTACATACAATACTGGAACTGGCTGAAGCGGCTTGCCGTACTCGATTTTGGGCAATCCTTCGCCTCGGACCACCGCCCTGTTCTGGACAAAATTACCGAGCGCATGCCCATCACCATCGGAATTAACGTGTTGGCCATGGCCTTTATCTTTTTCATTGCCATCCCCATTGGCGTTCTTTCTGCGGCGCATAGGGATTCATGGCTTGATCGTGGCATGACCATCTTTGTCTTTATCGGCTTTGCCATTCCCTCGTTCTGGCTGGGTCTCTTGCTGATGATCGCCTTCGGCGTACACCTTTCATGGCTTCCTATTTCCGGCATTCACGATTACGACTGGAGGCAAATGGGATTTTGGCAACAACAAGGTGACCTGGCCAAACATCTGCTACTGCCTGTCTTTGTTTCCGCCATCGGAGGGCTGGCTGGCATGAGCCGATTCATGCGTAGCGGCATGCTGGAAGTTATTCGCGCCGACTATGTGACTACCGCGCGGGCCATGGGTGTGCCGGAATCAAGCATTCTTTATCGCCATGCGCTGAAAAACGCAATGATCCCTATTATTACCCTACTTGGTCTTTCGATCCCCGGTTTGATCGGCGGTTCCGTCATCGTCGAACAGTTATTCTCGATTCCAGGCATGGGCCTGCTGTTCTATAACGCGGTACTGGCACGTGATTATCCGCTGGTCATGGGAATCACCGTGATTGGCGCGGTATTGACGTTACTGGGTAACCTGCTGGCCGACCTTGCTTATGCCTGGACCGATCCACGTATTCGGCATGGAGGAGGAAGGTGAATCACAGCGCTACGGTAAAGGCGAAGATGCGGAAAAATGTATCTTCGTGGTTTCATCGGCCGCTGATGCTGACAGGCGCTATCATCGTGACTACGGTTGCTATTCTGGCGATACTGGCACCATGGCTCGCACCTTTCGATCCATCAGCCATTAACGTACATGCCATCCTGTTGCCGCCTTCACGGGAACACTGGTGCGGGACGGACACTCTGGGCCGCGATGTATTTTCGCGCATGCTGTTTGGCGCGCGGGTATCCCTGTCGGTGGGGTTTGTCGCCGTCGGTATCGCCATCACCGTCGGCGTTATGCTGGGTGCCGTAGCTGGATATGCGGGTGGGCGCACGGATGCCATGATTATGCGCGCCACGGATATGGTGCTTTGCTTTCCGACATTCTTCCTGATTCTCGCCGTTATCGCTTTTCTTGAGCCATCCATCTGGAATATCATGATTGTGATCGGCCTGACATCGTGGATGGGGGTAGCAAGGCTGGTACGGGCAGAATTATTGTCCCTGCGCGGACGTGATTTTGTAATGGCGGCGGAAAGCCTCGGTGTCTCGGCACCACGGATCATCTGGCGCTATTTGCTACCCAATGCCATGGGCCCCATCCTTGTATCTGCTGTTCTGGGTATTGCCGGAGCGGTGCTCATTGAATCCGGCCTCTCCTTCCTCGGTCTTGGCGTACAACCCCCCAATGCCTCCTGGGGCAACATTCTGACCGAGGGTAAGGATAATATTCAAATTGCATGGTGGCTGTCGCTCTATCCGGGCATGGCCATATTATTAACCGTCTTGGGCTATAATTTGTTGGGTGAAGGCTTGAGGGACATCTTCGATCCCCGCCTCAAGGGCTAGCCTGAACTATTCATAAATTCTGCCATACCCTTGCTTGTTCCGTTGTCCGTACCGAATCCCTCGTCGGTCGTCCGTATGCACGCTCACGGTCTCCTTCCTCGGAATCCGTTGCAAACAAAGGATCTGCGCAATCATCACGGCGATTTATGAATAGTTCAGGCTAGGGGCCCGTCGGACTTATGGAAAACCTGCTGTGCGGCTGATGGTCCCGTCCCCATGATTTATGAAAAAGATATACATTATATGCGTCTTGCCTTGCAACAGGCAGCCCTTGCGGAAGAAATAGGTGAAGTGCCTGTTGGATGTATATTGGCGATGGAGAATGGACGGGAATTTTCCGCCTGTAATGCACCCATCTCGCTACACGACGCTTCTGCGCATGCGGAAATACGCGCCATCCGTGCAGCCTGCGAGGCCATGGAAAATTACCGTCTGACAGGAAGCACCCTTTACGTCACGCTGGAACCTTGCCCCATGTGCGCTGGCGCTATCATCCATGCCCGTATCGGGCGCGTTGTTTACGGTGCCAAAGATCATAAAACTGGTGCTGTCGAATCGGTTTTTCAGATACTGTCCGACGTTCGGATGAATCATCGACCGGACATTACAGGAGGCATACTGGCCGAGCATTGCGGAACCATGCTACGGCGATTTTTTCGTCAACGCAGGTAGATAAAGGTCCGTGGACCTGCCGCCTTTTACGAGGCCATCATGCGCATGGCCATTGCAGCCACGGTATCGCCGGGGTCATCGTCTCCAAGCATCGCGCGCAATGAGGCAAACATTGCCCGCTGTCGCATGGCCTCCCCTCCCCCCTGAAGTAATAATGGTTGCACCGACCGGACAATATTTTCCACCGTCGCCTCATCCTGAATGAGTTCCGGCATTACGGATGCGTGCAACAGGATATTAGCGAGGCCGAGGAAGGGAACCCGAACAAGCTTTTTCGCCATGAACAAGGTCAGGAGAGATGTACGGTAAACCAGTACGGTGGGCACATCCCACAACGCCAGCTCGAGCGTCGCCGTGCCTGATACAGCGATAGCCGCATCCGCCCGTAACGCAAAGCCCTTCTCCATTCGCCTGATCGGGATGGCACCCTCTCGAAGCAGTGGATCCAGCAGAGTTTCATCCACGCCCGGCGCAACAGGGACAATACAGCGCATACCCGGGTATTGACGTTGAAGTTTTCTCCACGATTCCGCGAGTAACGGCATGTGATGAGCCAATTCGGAAGGGCGACTCCCCGGCAATATCGCCAGAACAGGCGTTTCCGGCGTAAGGCCCAGCCGTTGCCTGAATTCGGCCCTGTTCCATCCCGCTGCACATGTAGCTGCACTTGGATTGCCTACATAACGGGCCTCAATTCTGCGCTTCTCAAACCACTCCGGCTCGAATGGCAGAATACATGCCAGCTTATCCTGGGACCGTTTCAGACGCCCCGCCCGCCATGCGCCCCAGGCCCAGAGTTTGGGGGCAATATAGTGTAATACCGGGATACCAAGCTTGCGTAAACGTGTACCCACATTGATATGAAATCCCGGAAAGTCCACCAGTATGGCGATCTCCGGCTTATTGTAGCCAGCCCATTCGAGGATGTCGTTTCTGGCACGACGGATGCGCGGCAATGCCTTCAGAACATCACTTACACCCATCACATTCAGCTGCTTCATATCAATTAACGTCTCGCAACCCTCATGTTTCATGGAAGGACCCGTAATTCCGAAAATTTCAGTACCATCGCATCCGGCGCGGAGACTTCTGATAACAGCCGCTGCATGCATATCCCCCGATGCTTCACCGGCGCTGATCAGTATACTAATAGTATTTTCTCCCAGGGTTTTGCAATTGGCTCAGGCGAGCGCAATCGACAATTCCGATTTTGACCAGTTGGATATATTACCATATAATTTCCTCCTGCCTTTTTCCAGAGTGGACAACGTAGGTGCGAAACGGGACAGATTTATGGGGGTACGGATTTATGGGGTAGTTGATGCTCACCATGATGGATTTTAACTTTCAACAATCCTGACAGGCTTCCATCTGCGGCAGGTATAAAGTTGGAGATACGTGGCCCATATACGGCAATCACAGGTTCATACCATAATGGAATATACACCTGGTCCGCAGCCATCTGCCGCTCTACTCGCCCGTACAGTTGGCGGCGCTTCCGCCGATTTTCTGTCCGTGCGGCTGCATCCAGCCATCGGTCCACGTCGCGATTGCTGTAGCGACCGCGATTGGCGCCTTTGGGTGGCCACATATCCGAAGATAATATCCAGCGGTAAATATCCGGATCTACAACCCCTACCCACGAAAGCGAATAGACCTGGAAGTCTCCCCGCCTGATACGAGCATAAAATCCGCCCCACTCCAGTGATTCGATATGCACGTTTACACCAATACCATGCCACATGGAAGCGATGGCGGTAGCCAGACGTAGACGGGTCGGATCGGTGCTGGTTCGATAGTTCAGTGTAAAACGGGCGCCGTTGGCTTTGCGTGGATAACCGGCTTCATCCAGTAAACGTTCAGCGGTTGCGGGGTCAAATGGCGTTACAGGTAGGCGGATGGCTGCCCAGTGCGTGGGCGAGAGCACTGTTTCAGCTATTTTTGGCAGATTGAAAAACAGGGCCTTCTTGAGCCGCGCGCGGTCCGTCGCCAGAGCCAAAGCATGACGCACACGCACATCTTTGAGTATGGGATCACGCAAATTTAGCCCGAGATAGGAAAAGGTTGTTGAAGCACGGCTGACAATGGTCAGTTGCTTTTGGCGACGCAAATAGGGCAGCAGGTGCGGCGGTAAATCATTTTCGGTAAAATCCAGGTCCCCATGTGCCAGTTTGAGGCTGCGCGTAACAGGGTTCTTGACTGTCACGAATAACAAACGCCGGACTTGTCCGCGCGTGTCCGATTGCTCCAGCATAAGACCACGCCGATCCCAGCTTACCAGATGGCATGGTCCGCAGCCGATAATGCTACGCGCCTGCTGCCCCATGGCCGCCAGGCGTGCTGGAAGTATACCGATGGACAAGCGCGTTAACAGGGATGCGTCCGGCTTGCTGAGATGGATAACCAGCTCTCGCTCCGAGACAGCTTCCACGTTGCGAATAGCCGCGAAACCGGCACGCAGCGGGCTGGCCTTGCTCGCATCTCTGATAGCGTTCAGCGTCGCGGCCACGTCCGCTGCACGCACGGGTATGCCATTACTGAATTTCAATCCGGGCCGCAGAAAGAAATACCATGTCAGAGCATCCGGATGTTCCCAGCGTATGGCGGCATCTGGATGTGGTTCAAAATGCGTATCCAGCCTGACAAGACCACGATGTAATAGTTCCTGAATGCGATGCGATGCAGCATCGGTAGCATAGCGGGGGTCCAGGCTCATCGGCGTTTGCGCCAGCCCGATACGAATCTCGTTGCGCCCCGGTACGGATTGCTGGCAAGCCGAAACCGCCAGCAATATGAGCAGTGAAAGCAGAAACAACTGTGAACGCATCACCGCTGCCATAGACTCATCGCTTCCACATGGTCGGTATAGGGGAACAGATCAAAGGCTCGGAGCGCACGCAAGTGATAGCCCAGTTGACGTAGCTCCGCCGCATCGCGGGCGCCGGATGCAGCGTCGCAGTTCACCATAATAATCCTGCTCGGCAGCAATGCCCCCATGCTTCGGCAAATTCTTTTTGCACCTTTTCTGGGTGGATCGAGAATCAGTACATCCGCGCCACAAAAACCGCTTAAATCAAAAGGCTCGAAGAGATTGACCGGCTCATATCGGGCATCCAGACCATATCTCCTGGCGCTGGCGTTGGCCTGTCGAACACTGGATACAGATGCATCTGCACCCCTGACTTCCGCGCCTGACGTATACGCCAGCGGCAACGACAAATTGCCAACGCCGCAGAAGAAATCAGCCACGAAACGAGGTGTCTCCGCCCACGCTTGTACCTGCCGCACCATGTCTGCGTTGCTAGCGGCATTTCCCTGGATGAAATCATCAGGGCCGACGGATAATTGAATGAGCACATCACCTGCCGGGATCATGTCGTGCAGTATTTTTGCCGGGCGGTCCAATGGTACGGTCGCCGAACGGGCACGCCACCACGGAACAATGGAACCGGTGCGAGGACATTCGTGTAGAGAGGAGAGCAAATGCCTCGCCGCCTTGGAATCGCTACCCCTCAAGGGGGCTTCGAATACCAGGTGCAAGCCGTCTGCCAACTGCGTCATCCGAACGGATTCGACACTGTCGGGAATATTCCGCTGAAGTTGCAAGCGCAGTGCATCCATCTCAGGGCAAACCATTTTGCACTCGGTCGTCCGAACCACTGTGTGGCTGCGTCTTGCATGGAAACCCAAAAAAACACCCTTTTCGTCTTGTCCGCGCCACCAACGGGCACGACGGCGCTGCCCATGCCTGGTATCCCCCTGTATGGCATGCCACACGGTATCTTCACCCATAAAGGGTAGAAAAGCATCCCTGACCCATGCCGATTTTATCTCCGCATGATGTGCCGGATCAATCAATTGCAGAGCACAGCCGCCACATGTATCGGCAGCGGTGCAAGCCGCTTTAATACGCATGGCAGGCTTGGTTGCTACCCGCATCCCATCATGTCATGTCAAGCCCAATGCATGTGTCCGGCTAAACTGTTTGAGGAAAGATGGAGCAGTTGTCGGAGTATTAAATGACTGAATATTCAATTTGAACAATTCTCCCATACCCTGGGGTATCAGCATGCGTTTTATGTCTGCTATGGCTTGCATGTTTTTTACATCCGTGGACGCAGCCAATTGCTCAAGACGCATCTGAACGGACGGACTCTGGGCCAGCCATGCGCCCTGAGTCATCCAGCAAGACGTACCCAGCCCGGCCTCTCTCCCCGCCATATTCAAAGCGGTAAAATCAACGTGGGCCGTAATATCCCTGCTCCCGGGATTGGTAAGTACGTCATCCAGCGCCTGGTGTCGCAAGTGGGCCAGTAGCGTTCCCTCTCTGCGACCTGGACGGTAATACTCACTTGCAGCGTATCCATAATCCACGCAAAACAGATACCCTCTTTGCATGCATGCGGCAACATCTTTTTGCCAGGATGCAAGGCATGGGTTCCATTCACTATGGTAGCCCTCTGGCCACGCCTGTACATGAGACAAGGCAATCGCAGGCGGGTCATTTAACGGACGTTCCCCCCACGCAAAGCCTCCGCCATCCCGACATACGCCTCGTTCGTACAGGGATTGACGGCGCCATACGAAGCAGCGTACGGGAAAAGCATCGGGTAATTCATTGCAGAAATACAGGATGTTCTCCTGGGCTTCCACTTCGTTCAGGCGGGAAACTTGCCGCACGCTTATCCCTTCGCGCTGGTAGCATGCACGTTGTCGTCGGCGCATGTATCTGCTGGCCTCCACAGCGACGATGCTACCGGGCAAGGCGTATCCCGCCTGATCCAGCGACTTGATAACCTCACATATCAGACGCCCGTTTCCTCCCCCCTGCTCAACCAGACACCATTGTGCGGGGTTTCCCAGTCGTTTCCAGCCCCAAAAGATCAGGTCAGCCAATGCCAGGGCAAGCCACGAACCCATATCCGGGCCGGTTACAAAATCTCCCGACTCACCAAATACTTCAGCGGATTCATAATAGCCGCACTCGGGCGCATACAGGGCATCTCGCATAAACGCATCGAACGGCAGCCAGCCACCTGCACACTCAATGTGTTTGCGGATCCTGTCCGCCAGCAAACTGGTCACGGTATATCGGTCATGGTTGACGCCTCCCCCCTTCTACAGCTACGGTATGCACTATAAGTATCAGTCGAACATCGAATGGGAGGCCGTCAAATGGCATCTGAACATATTACTCACGTCAGTGACGACAGCTTTGAAAATGACGTCTTAAAAGCATCTGGCCCCGTCATAGTCGATTTCTGGGCACCGTGGTGTGGTCCCTGCAAGCAAATCGCGCCCATTCTCGATGAAATTGCGAATGAAATGCATGACCGGATTACCATCGCCAAAATCAATATTGACGACAACCCGAACACGCCTGGAAAATACGGGGTACGCGGCATTCCCACACTTATGCTGTTTCGTGACGGCAATGTGCAGGGTACCAAGGTAGGTGCCATTAACAAAAGAAAACTAGTCGAGCTTATTGAAGAGCACCTGGACTGACGGATTAGCGACAAGCAGGGTACCCCCCCTGCCCTGAAACCGTTATTCATTTTTGTCCGTATTCACCAGCAAATGTTCCACTCGTTCCATGGATGCCATACCCAGTTTTCCTACCGAAGCATCAAGCTGAAGACGGCTTAGAAGGTATTCTGCTTTAGTGCGAACCAGATCTCGGCGCGCTTTCGCCGCCCTGTCTTCCGCATCCAAAAGCTCGACGATAGTACGCAAACCCACGTTATAACCTGCGTGCTCGGCCTCCTTGGCCTTATTCGCTGAAATAAGCCCCCGCTTCATCGCCTGGACGCGGGATGCAGTCGCCTTGACCCGTAAATAGGCACGAGTCGCGGTGAGCCCCGATTTACGGCGGGCATCGCGCAATTCATATTCTGACTCCACCTGCAGTTTACGCGCTTTACGTAGCCGAGCTATCGTCGCCCCGCCCTCGTACAGGGGTACCTCCACCTGTAGGCCAAGCTGTTCGGTTTTGACGATGGAACCCGTATTAAACAGGTTATTGGTCACCTTCTGCCGCGACAGTCCCACGACCATATCGACGCTGGGCAATGCCAAGCCAAACAGCTTTTTCACCTCTTCTTTGGCAACCTGCATTTTTTTCTCGGCAAGCAGATCGGATAGCGCTTGATGCATGCCCGCATCTCGCCAGTATTCGGGTCGTGCGGGTTCGGGTTGTTCAGGTATGACATGTTGTGCAAACGATAGAATATCCGCCTTTTTCACATCGGTAAGCGACTCAAAGTTTGCTCGCGCCGTATCCAGCGCATTTTCGGCCTGAATACGGTTCGCCCGTACCAGGTCAAGCCTGCTTTCGGCTTCCAGCGCATCATTCACCGTCGCCGTGCCGACATGGAAGGCGACTCTGGCCTGTTCGCGCAAGTGACTTACTGCTGTTTCCTGAGCCTTGATTGCAGCCATATCCTCGCGGGCAACCAGCACATCGGCATAGGCGTTCGCTACCGCCAGCAACAGGACTTGCCGTTCGAGCGATAGTTTGAGTTCTCCAATTTCGCTGGACAGTTTTCCCTGCGCATAGCTCGCCCAGCGGTCCAGGCGGAACAGGGGTTGCACCAGCATGGCGCCGAAGCCAAAACGATTAAATACCACATCAGTGGCTAAAAACCCGGGGTTTTTCGTATAATTATACTTCTGTTCAAGATGGCTAAACTCTCCCATCCCATGAATGGACGGTAACAAACCAGCGCGTCCAATGACCACATCTTCTCTCGCGGCATCGCGCGCGGCTACAGCCGCCGCATAGGATGGCGCATGGTCCAGCGCTAGACGTGCGGCATCCGCCAGGCCTATGGCCATGGATGCGCGCGGCCACGCGCCCAGAGCCATCGGGACCAATAGTAGCAAGATGATGCGTTTCATCATGGGGAAAAAGGGGACCGTTTCAATTTTTAGACCTGAAGAAAATAAACTGTCTTCCTTTTTTTTCCCATCTGATTTTCACATTCAGGACACCATGCTCAAGCAGGGAATAAGCGGCGGGAACGACGACCAGCGTCAGTAATGTAGAAGAAATCATACCACCTACCACCGCTACCGCCATGGGAATGGTCATTTCGCTACCCCTGCCAAGGCCGAGGGCCGTGGGGAGCAGGGCAAAAATAATCGTCAGCGATGTCATAAGTACCGGGCGCATCCGTATCGGGCATGCTTCTCTGAGCGCATCATCAATACTTGCTCCTTCGGCTCGCAACTGATTGGTAAAATCAACCAGCAGGATGGAATTCTTGGCGACTAGTCCGACCAGTAAAACCAGCCCGATCATGGAAAAGATATTCAGCGTGTTTCCGCTGACCCAGAGTGCCGCCACGCCCCCGATCACAGCCAGTGGTTGCGCCAGCATCAATACCCATGGCTGTAAAAACGAGTTAAACTGGCTAGCCAGCACCATATAGACCAAAATCATGGCCATACTGAAAGCAAATACGATATTTTTCAGCGTTTTGCCGAATTCCGAGGCCTGTCCCAGGAACGTAATAGCATAGCCGGGAGGCAGTATTTCTTTCGCTTCCCGGCGGACAGTCTCCACTGCTTGGCCAAGTGGCATGGAGGGTCTGCTATAGAACATCCCTGCATAATGTAAATCCATTTTTGGAATCACTGCGGGGCCAAGGCGCTTTACCCAATGCGCAACTGTATCCAGGCCGATCAGTGCGCCGCTGGCAGAACGTACATATATCTTGCTTAAATCCCCAGGATACTTCAAGGCTCCGGGATTGGCCTTCAGGCGGATATTATAGCGGTTGCCATCGCCCGGAATATCGTTGTATTTCGCCACATTTAACCCACCCGCCAGCACATTCACGGCCAGCGCCGCATCCTGCGCCGTAATTCCCAAATCGCGTGCCCGGATGCGGTCCAGGTGCAACTCTAATTCTGGTAGATTCAGTTGTAAATCCAGATCCGCATGACCGATGCCAGGGGTTTTCTCTAATCGTCTCAACAATGCGTGGGAGAGTTGCGCAGTTTTATCCAGATTCGGTCCCGTAAGGCCAAATTGCAACGGCTCTCCGCGCTGCCCGCCAATAATAGGTACGCGGACGACGAAGGTATGCAACCCCGGTATTCCGGCCAACTTTTTCTGCACGATGGAAATAATTTCCCATTGGTGGATGGACCGTGTGGACTTGGGTGTTAAATGCACGAAGGCGATACCCTGGTTTACCTGTCCTGCAGCACCCGAGCCTACCGTAGTGAGGACACTGACGACATCCGACGTATGGCGCAGAATAGTTTCCATTCTCCGTACCTTATGGCGAGTGTCGTTAATGGACGCACCCAATGGCGCCTTGAAGATGACCATGAACCGGTTTTCATCCTCTAGCGGAACAAACCCCTTCCCCACGATCGAAAACAAATAGGCGCCGGCGACGAGAATAAGTACAGCCAGTGCCAATACGCTCCAGCGATACGCTAATACCCGCGCCAGCACGCGTCTGTAAAACCGGTCTAAAGTCAGGAATGCGGCATCGAAGACGCCGTAAATGCGGCCATGTTTTTCTTCGACCCTAAGGTAACGCGAACAAAGCATGGGTGTTAATGTCAGGGAGACCAGCATGGAAGCAAAAACACCAAAAACGACGACAACGGCGAATGCCTGAAAGAAACGCCCGACCAGCCCTCCTAAAAAAATGACCGGAGCAAAGATGGCGACCAGGGTCAGGCTGGCCGCTATAACGGCAAAGGCTACCTGGCGGCTACCTTTGATCGCAGCTTCTCGCGCATCCGGCTCCAGCCCCTTTTCCCGATGCCGATAAATATTTTCCAGCACCACGATAGCATCATCCACCACGACGCCAATCAACAACAAGAGGGCCAGCAACGTCATCAGATTCAATGTGTAATGCAAGAAAAAAGCTGCGGCGATTGCTGCCAGTAACGACACGGGGATAGCCAGTGAAATAATAGCTGTGGCTCGCGGGTTCTTTAGAAAAACGAACACGATTAGCGCAACCAGAAACACCGATTCATACAGGTGTTCTTTCAGGCCATCGACAATACCTTCAATAATTTCGGCATCATTGCTTGCAATATTGAGGTGCATGCCGGGTGGAAGTGCGGGAAGAATTTCCTGTTTGAGACGACGTTTAACCTCAGTAGCAATGGCTACGGTATTCGCGCCCCTGATCCGGACAATTCCCAGGCTAACGCTGGGTTGACCATTGAACCGCGACAGTTGACGATTATCTGCCAGCCCATCCTCAACCCGGGCTATATCGTCCAGCTGGACGCGACCACCCGCATGCTCCGTTACCACCATCTGACGTAATTTACGGATATGGTGAAATTCCATATCCAGCCTGATCAGGTATTCACGCCTGTCACCGACGAGAAAACCTCCCGGAAACTGGACCTGTTCATGGTGAAAGGCATGGATGACATCCAGCACGGTCACATTCAATGCCCGCATGCGATCCAGGTTAAGCCACACGCGAATGGTCCGCTTGCGCTCACCTCCGATGCGGACCTCGCCTACGCCCTCAATATTTTCCAGACGTTTTTTAATGATATTACGTGCATATTGATTCAGTTGTTGCAAGGTGCGATTGCCGGTCAGGGCCAGCCACATGATGGGCGTGGCTCCCACTTCCACCCTGGCGACCACCGGCGGATCGGTGCCGCGGGGAAGTTGACGCAACACCTGATTGACCTTGGCCTGCACCTCATTGAAGGCCACGTTAATATTCTTTTTCAACTTGAATTGGATATTTACAATGGACACACCCGGCGAAGATTGAGAAATAACATGTTCAATGCCTGGGACGCTGTTGACCTTATCCTCGATAAGGGATGTGATCGAAGCATCCACCACATCCGGCTGGGCGCCCGGCAGTACCGTAGTGACAGACACCATCGGAAAATCAATCTCCGGAAAGCGGGCTACTCCGATACGGCTATATGCCACGATACCAAACAGGACCAGCACGCCTGACAGCATCCATGCCAGCACATGGCGGCGAATAGAGAGTTCAGACAGCGTCATTCGCTGCTTTCACCTCCTTTTTCCGATATTTCCTGTTTTGGATCAAGGATATGAACGGCCGCTCCATTACTCAGGAATGAAGCGCCATCCACAGCAATGGCTTCACCCACCTTAAGTCCGCGAACAATTTCAACACCACTTCCTGTATGTACGCCGCTTTCTACTGGTCGCTCAAATGCCTTGCCATCCGAGATAACATAGACCACCTCGCCTTTTGGCCGCAGCACGACACTGGTGTCAGGAACCACGACAGCGTGTTTATGTTCCGCTATCTGGACTTCAGCCAGTACGCTGCCGCCAGGGCGCCAGCCGCCGGGATTCTTCACTTTAAGTCGCGCTTCGAATGCGCCGGAGCCCTCTCCAATCATGGGAGATAAATTGCGGATAAGCGCGTGTAGCACCTTGCCACCAGCAGGTAAATGCAGGAGGGCATGTTGCCCCACATGAATCATGCCTTCTTTCGTTTCCGGAAAAGGAAGGCTGATGGTGAGCTGCCCACCCGCGATAATATCAAGCAGTTTCGTCCCCGCTTTTACATAATCACCTGCAGCAACGAAGCGCTGTTGTACCTGTCCGGATATGGGGGCGCGCACGATGGTATGTGCCAGATTCAGCCGGGCTCGCTCATGTCTCGCTATGGCGGCACGTTTCGACTGTATGAGCGCGGCCAGCTCAGCTTCTGCATGGTCCAGCATGGTGGGAGAAATAAATTTGCCAGCCGCCAACTTCTTATACCGCTCTACCAGACGTTTTCGGGCGGGGATTTTGACTTCCAGGCTAGCGGTCTCCGCCCTGGCCGCAACGACTTGCGCCCTGAAGTCGTGACTATCCAAACGCACCAGAACATCATTTTTGCCAACAAAACTACCCGCATCCACACCGATCCATGCGACCCTTGCCGGAATTTCAGCGGATACCATAACCGAACGCGGATTCAGTATCTTGCCGACAGCGGACTCCGTAATTTTCACATCGCGAAGCGCGGCCGCCTGGACTGTAATATTGACACGCCTCACCGTCGGAGGAACGTTATTTTCTCCACTTCCACATGACGCGGTTACCAAAATAATCACGGTCATCAGGACCCGCAGCATATCATTTCGGCATAAACCCGTTTGCCATATCATACCGCAGCCCTTGTCCTCTCCGCGATACCCAAAAGTAACAAGCGGAGCCAACGTTCCCCTGTGCGGGCCGGATCTACGAAATGCGTTCCCGGCAAATGCTGAAGCACCGTCCATGACTGAAACATAAAGACATTCAAACCTACAATGGCTGCCGCTGCATCAGCTGCATCCATATCCTCGCGCAATAATCCTTCCTTTTGCCCGCTCTCAATCAATACAACCAGACGTGAAAAATGTTCGCCAAATACCTCAACAGCCAAAGCTTGCCCTTGTTCATGGTCTCCATCCATCATCTCCCGCAAAATTAGACGGGATACATCCTTCTGGTCGAACATGTTTTTCAAATGGGCGCTGGCAAAGGAACGCAGCGGCCTGGCGGATGTACAGGATTCTTTCTCCAGAGACCGCAAAATATTGCCAATATCGAGGCAGGCTCGCTTCAATACAGTAATATAAAGTTCCTGTTTGTTAGAAAAATGATGGAAGATCGCGGCTTTGGACACACCTGCCTGCGTAGCTATTTTCTGAATGGAAACAGCGTTAAAACCATGCCTGGAAAACAAACCTTCCGCAGCTTCCAGTATGCGCTTCTCTCCGTCTGATACTCGTGTCATCCATACCTCCTGACCAACCAATTGGTCAGAATATTAAATAAACCATGGTGCTGTCAAGCTATAGTCGACAGAATCCGTGGTCTTTACCAGATGATGGCCTACAAAAAAACCATCATCTGATAAATGGCTGTAAGCACCCCAAAAGCAGCCGTTTCTATGGTCGCCGACCGGACAAAGTAATTGACGCTAGACATACAGGCCCCATAATTTCCGGCGGATTGCAAAAGGGAGCTATAAAAGGCATGGAAAAACTGGATTTTGACATCACGAAAAAGCCACCGACACAGACTGAAATTGATGCCGAGAAGGTGTGGTTGAAACATAAAATAAAAATTTATAGAATCAAGGTATTGAGTGCATCGGTTTTAATGATATTAATAGCGGTTTTAATGATGAGGTGGACGGCCTCTCCTACTGACACCTCCGATATTATCGCCGCTGGTATTATTGCTGCTGCTGTTGGCGCTATCGCTGGCATCATTGGTGCCGTTGGCGCTTTTGTTGCTGCCATGTTTGGTATTGGTATCAGCATTATTGGTATCGTCATCGCTGTCGTCGCAGCCGGCACGGCCGGTGCTGTCGGCGCTACTGTTGTTTCCGTTGCCGCTATTGCCGTCGGTATGGCTGTTTTTGGCAGAATTAAGCCCACCGAGAACCGAATATCCGCACTGGCGGTCTCTGATCGTAACCGGGAAATCAAGCTGTTACGGGCGCAGGATAATCAAGTAGCGGAATATCTCGTTCAGATTGATAAACAAAGCAGGAGAATCACCGTGCTCGAATATCAGGAGCTAAGTTTTACCGCACATCGAGCAACCTGAATGATTCAACGAATCATATTTATCCGTTTACGGGCTAATTATGTCCCATTCACATCGACACCAGCCAGGTAGGAGGCTCCCATGCGGAAGATGATGATCCTGTGTTCCATTCTGATTTTAGCGGGCTGCGCCACCCAGCGCCAGGAGCGAGCAGCGACCACAGGCGCTGTTATGGGGGCGGCCACAGGTGCAGTAATCGGATCACAAAGTGGTAATACGGCTACGGGCGTATTAATTGGTGGCGCTATTGGCGCCGCCGCTGGTGCTGTGATTGGCGCTCCCGCGAACAAGGGGGTACGACCGGGCTATCGTTACCGTCATCGTCGTCATCGCGAGCGCCGGGAATATGAAGGTCGCTATCGAGGCCATGAGCGTGATGACCGTGGACGTGACGATTGAATTCCGAAGCTTCGGAATGTTTTTTAGTTAAATTTATGGGCTTGTTGGCGAAGGAGGGTGTGGCTCTGGGCAGGGGCAAGTTGTTGGCGAGCGATAAACCGGGCTTGCTGGATGCGGATTTACTTGTCGAGGGTGGATGAATATCTGCTGTCATAGCTACATCATCGGGCTTGCCCAGCAGGTTTAACCCGCCCTTTTCTCCTCCAGCAGCCTTCCTTCATGTAAATGAAGCACCCGATCGCAAGTGCTTGCCAGATCACTGCTATGCGTCACCATCATTACTGCCGTATTCTCCTGCCTGCATAACTGTCGCATGGCATCAAATACATCTCTAGCCGTATGTTCATCCAGATTTCCAGTGGGTTCATCCGCCAGCAGCAAGCAGGGGTTCCCTACCAGGGCACGGGCTACGGCCACCCGTTGCGCTTCACCGCCGGATAGTCTGCCGGGCCTGTGGTTCGCCCGGGTACGCAGACCCAGGCGTTCCAGTAAATTCATTGAATGAACTTCAGCCTCCTCGCGCCTCTTTCCGCGCACCAGAAGCGGTAGCATAACGTTTTCGAGTGCATCCAGTTCGGGAATAAGATGGTGTGCCTGATAGACAAAACCAATTTTTCTATTCCGGACAACGGCCATTTTCTTCGGGGACAGAGAAAGCAGCGCCTCGCCATCAAGAATCACCTTTCCACGATCAGCGGGCTCCAGGGTTCCCAGAACATGCAGCAACGTACTCTTCCCGGAACCGGACTGGCCCACGATGGCTACGAACTCACGATGTGCTACATTCAGATCAATTCCGTTTAATACATTTATCGCACCCGCCGGGGAAGCAAATGATTTGTACAACCCGGATATTTTGAGTAGCGAACTCATGACCCCGGTTTCCGATTGAGGAGAATCTTGATGGTATTTTGGACCCGTTGCTTCTGGTAGGCCTCAACGACTTTGCGTATGGACGGAAATTTCCCTGCAATCTTGTCGAAGTCCATTCTTGAAAGCTCCATAAGTTCAGATTCCTCGCATGCCGTCACGGTAGCTGTACGCGGTTTATCCGTCAGGAGTGCGACTTCACCAAAAAAATCGCCTTCACCCATCTTCCCCAGTTCAACCTGATCTCCATCCTTTCCCATATCGCTGGTGGATACATCTACGGAACCCGACCGAATCAGGTAAAACGTACCTTCTGTTTCCCCTTCTCGAACAATGACATCGCCTTTCCCAAAGGCCCGCAAACAAAAATGATCGGCCAGAGTCAGTCGGGCCTCTGCGGGTACGCCCTTGAATACCGGCGTGATCGCCAGCACCCTGGCCAACACCCTTTGGCGGTAAAAATCTTCAATGGTTGACTGAATGCCGGGATACTTCATCACCCATTCATCGAAAGTAATCCGGTCAATCACCAGGATGTTACAATCTGTTTCGGCAATCGCTTCGTCCAAATGCGGCGCACGGGACATGAACGTACGCTCGCCAAAGAAATCGCCTTCCGACAGATGCGAGAACACCTGCTGCTTGCCCTGTGCATCCCTGGTCCGCAGCAACATACTGCCCATGCCTATCAAATACAGACAATCATCATGGTCGCCTTCGCGAAAAACAGACGTACCCGCTGCCACATGCCGTAATTTCAGGGAATCAATGAACGTTTCCAGCTCATCACCGGACAGACCGGAAAGCAACGGTGTACGTTCGAAACCCGTCCTGGCGCAACCAGCGCCCCTGTTATCCGGTATTTCCTGCGCCGTGTTCTGAGGCGTTACGGCGCGGATCGCCCAGTCGTCACCGCGCTCGCCGGATAGTGCCTTCAGACGTTCCCTGATTTCAGTTCGCCCCGGGTCAAGGCGAAGAACGATTTTATTGATTGCAATCGCCTGCACCGCAAGCCCCTGTTCGGCGTAAATACCGGCAATATGGATGTATTCGGTGACAGCCCTTTCAGTATCTCCGGTTTTTTCGCGCAGTTCGGCAAGCTTCACATGGATACGCAAATCATTCGGCTCAAGCTCATGCAATTCACTGAAATATTCCAGGGCCTTCCCGTACCTCCCATTCAGAAGCGCGTGTCTGGCTCTGGTACGCAACCTTTCATTAGTCATCAGTGCGATCCACTAACCTGCATTATTCATGAATCGCCGTGATGATTGCACCGGACCTTTGTTCGCAACAGGTACCGAGGAAGGGGGTCGTAGCCATGCATACATACGAACGACGAGGGATTTGGTGCGGACAAAGGAACAAGCAATGGCACGGAAGTATTCATGACTAATGCAGACTAAAGAGGCTCGCAAGGGGATCCTCTCATTCATAACGGAGGGCATCCGCCGGTGGAATATGTGCGGCTCGCCATGCAGGATAAACTGTTGCTGCCAACCCCATTCCAAGGCTCGCTACCACGACCAGCCCAACGGCGACGGGATCAATAATTGAGGGAACATGATCGATATAGTATACATCGCTGGCAAGGATTGTCACGCCCGTCACACTCTGAAACCATGCCAGAAGCACACCCAACTTCCACGCCAACAGGGAGCCGAACATGGCTCCGAGCAGCGTACCAGCTCCGGTCAGGATTGCTCCCATATATAAAAATACCTTCATCACCGAAGCATCGGTCGCACCAATGGTCTTCAGGACCGCAATTTCCTTTCTGCGCTCCATCACCACCATCACCAGGGATGCCACCATGTTAAACACGGCAACCACTACGATCAGCGACAGAATAATACCCATCACCACCCGTTCCATTTCCAGTGCCCGGAAAAACGAACGGTGTTGCTGCATCCAGTCTTTGACCCATGCATCAGGGGGTAATAATTGCCGCACCTCATTCGCTACCTTTTTTGCTTGATTGCGGTCAAAGAGATGTAATTCAATGCCCGTCACCCTGTTTCCTAAACGGTTAAGCCTCTGTACCGCTTCCAGGGGCGCAATAACCAGACCAATGTCATATTCGTAAAAGCCGGAATTAAAGATACCGGCCACCTTAAAGGAACGCATGCGCGGCACCATACCGGAAGGCGAAACACCCACCGCGGGCGATACCAGATTCACTCTTCCCCCTGTTCGCAAACCCAGCTTATGCGCCAAATCCTTGCCTACAACCACTTGAAAGGGATTACCCTTGGCTAAATCGTTAAAGTTTCCGGACACCATATGCCGGGCAATCTCCTGCTCACGCGAGATATCTACCCCCTTGAGCATCACACCCGTTGCGCGCGAACCATGGACGGCCATGACAGGAACCGAGATATAGGGCGCAGCGCGAGCTACTCCCGGAATTTTCTCTACTTTTGTCAACCACTCCGGCCATTGCGCCAGCGTATCGCCCGGCCCCTGGATATCCACATGCGAAGAAAATCCCAGTATACGGTTTTTCAATTCCACATCGAACCCGTACATCACTGAAAGGACAACGATCAGAGCCGCCACGCCAATCGCTACGCCAACACCTGAACTCCAGCTAATCAGGGAAACAAAGCGTTCATCCCGTTTGGAGCGCAGGTAGCGCACAGCCAGCATGAATTCATAATTCATCAGGCAGTAACTTTAACTGAGATAACGAAAATACAGGTAGACCTGGGCGATACCGATACTGACCAGCATCAGTATGAATGCATGCTTGGTGAATTGGAAGAATCCGATGGGGTGCCCTGCCCGCTGCGAAAAACCTGCCACGATCAGATTGGCCGATGCACCGATCAGCGAACCGTTACCGCCCAGGCATGCACCCAGCGCCAATGCCCACCACAGGGGTACAATCATTTGGTCACCACCGAACGTAGGCGCCATCTTCTGAATTAACGGAATCATGGTGGCGACAAAGGGAATGTTATCAATCACAGCCGATGCGAGGGCGGAAATCCACAGAACAGCGGTGACTGTAGCATTAAAATTCCCACCAGTGAGTGCCAGTGTCTTTTTCGCCATCCATGCGATCACACCCACATGCTCTACACCGGTCACAACAATAAACAGGCCCACAAAGAAGAAGATAGTGGTCCACTCCACCTCGGTCATGATGGCCTCAAAAGCTTTATCCTTACCATGCAGGTCATGCCCCAACGACTCCAGCAATAATAGCAGGGCAGCGCCGAACAGGGCAATCGTAGCAGGCTCCAGATGTAAACTGTGCGACATGGTGAATCCCGTGATAACCAGGCCCAGCACAAACAGACTTTTTTTGAGCAGGGGGATATTCTTAAGGGCCTCGCGCTCGTTAAACTCCATGATGAGCCGCTGTGCCTCTTCCGAGGCATGCAGACCCCGTCCGAACAGCAGCCAGATCATCAACAACGTGACCAACATGATCAGCGGGATTATCGGCGCCAGATTGGTAAGAAAATCATAGAAATTCAGGTGTGCCTGCGAACCGATCATAATATTGGGCGGATCACCGATCAATGTGGCCGTGCCGCCAATGTTGGAGGCCAGGATCTGGGAAAAGAGAAAGGGATAGGGCTTCACACCAAGCGCATCGGTAATCAGCAACGTAACCGGTGCAATCAATAGTACCGTTGTCACATTGTCCAGGAATGCCGAAAACACGGCCGTCACAATTGCGAGCATCACCAGGATGCCCCATGGACGACCCCGCGCCAGCTTGGCTGCTTTAATAGCCACATACTGAAACATGCCCGTCTTCTGGCTGACGGCCACAATCACCATCATACCCGTCAGAAGCCCGATGGTGTTGAAATCAATACCATGAATCGCCGCCTCCTGCGTTAGCACGCCGGAGAGAATCATCAGCCCTGCCCCCAACAGCGACAAAACGGCCCTGTTGAACTGTTCAAACATGATAGCGGCATACACCACCAGCAATATACTCACCGCGACCCAGACGGGGTCCATACCGAACAACATGTGCATAGTCAGTGTCCTGCCCTGTGGCCAGAATCAGGCATCAAACGCCTCCTCCGGAATAAACTGATTCAACGCCTTCAAAATATCACTCGATGAGATAATACCAGACAAGTGCCCTTCGTCATCCGTGACCAAAACGTATTCAAAGCGATCATGCGTGACCATGGCCGCCGTCACCGACAGTAGCGATTCATCCTCCCGTACGATGGTCGGATCGTCGTCCATTACCTCGGCAATGCCCTTTTCCAGAATCCCCCGATAATGCTTGCGCAACAAACCGATGTCCGGCGCAAACGGTACGGACTGCAAATATCCATCAACGATATATTCCGGTACGATATGCGTAAGTAATGTCAGTGTGTTCACCGCTCCGAGAATATGACGTTCATCATCTATGACCGGAATAATACGGAAAATTTTGGCGTTGAGGAAATCGATTGCCTCAGCGACTGTTTGGTGAGACCGACATGTTACCACATCCTTGACCATAATCAGGCTCGCATGCATCTCACACCTCCCATTTCCATTCTAGCCCTGTTCAGGCCGCATATGCGGGAACAGAAGCACATCGCGGATAGAATGCTGCCCTGTCAACATCATCACCAGGCGGTCGATACCGATGCCAACACCTGCAGCGGGCGGCATGCCATACTCAAGTGCCCGCAGGTAATCTTCATCCACACTCGTCGCCTCATCATCTCCAGCCGCTCTGGCCTGGGCCTGGGCCACGAACCGCTCACGCTGATCGTCAGGATCATTCAGCTCCGAGAATCCGTTAGCAATTTCCTTGCCAGCGACATATAGCTCGAACCGGTCCGTAAAAAAGGGTTCGTCGGCATTGCGCCTGGCCAGGGGAGAAATGTCTACCGGAAAATGCGTGACAAACGTGGGCTGTTGCAACCCCGGCTCCACCAGTTCTTCAAACAGGGCCGCCAAATAATGCCCCGCTTTCCAGGAAATAAGCGGCTCAAAATTGGAAATCAGTCGCATGCAAACCGTCGCCAGCAAAGCCTTGTCCTGCACGTGGCCGCACACGTCCGGACATTTTTCAAATACGGATTCATCCATGCGGAGACGTCTGAATGGCTGATCCATGCGGATGTCCACCCCCTCCCAACCCACCTGTTCAGCATCGCACGCCGTAGCAATCTCGTGGATCAGGGATTCGGTCAGGTCCATCGCATCATTGAAATCAGCATAGGCCTGATACCATTCGACCATGGTAAACTCAGGGTTATGCGTCGCATCCAATCCTTCATTACGAAAGTTCCGATTAATCTCGAACACGCGTTCAATACCACCCACCAGCAGTCGCTTCAGGAATAGTTCAGGCGCAATACGCAGATACAGATCCATATCCAGCGCATTGTGATGGGTCATGAATGGGCGGGCCGCCGCGCCACCCGGCTGGCTTTGTAGCATTGGCGTTTCCACTTCCATAAAATCCCGCGCCACCAGAGCATGTCTCAAGGCGCTGATAGCCTTCGAGCGTGTTCGAAATACATCGCGCACCTCAGGGTTCATCATCATATCCACATAACGCTGGCGATAACGTATTTCTTTGTCCGCAAGTCCGTGCCATCCCGAAGGCAGTGGCCGCAAGCATTTGGTAATCAGTTCGATACGGGATGCCCTGACTGACAATTCACCTGTTTTGGTACGGAAAATCGTACCCGCTACGCCAATGATATCACCCAAATCCCATTTCTTTGTCGGATTGTAGGTTTCCATCCCCAACACGTCCCTATTCAAAAAAACCTGAATCCGCCCTGAACCATCCTGAATGTGCATAAAACTGGATTTTCCCATCACGCGATGGGCCATGATACGCCCCGCCATGCAAACGCGAATATTTTCGGATTCCAGCTTATCTCCATCCCAGGCCTCGCACCGCGCCAATATCGCAGCACTTGAATCGTCGACACGGTAACCGTTGGGGTAAGCCATACCTGTGTCGCGCAGGCGGGCCAGTTTCTCCCGCCGCACACAAATCTGTTCGGATGTTTGTAGTGCTTCAGGGCTTGTCTGGGCTTTCTTGCTCATTAAAGAAGATTTACCGAAAGCTGTTCAGATCCAGACCACCAAAGAAGAAAGCGATCTCAATGGCAGCGTTTTCCTCCGAATCCGATCCATGTACGGCATTGGCATCAATGGAATCCGCGTGGTCGGCACGGATCGTACCAGCCTCTGCTTCTTTCGGGTTTGTCGCACCCATCAGTTGACGATTCAGCGCTATGGCATTCTTGCCTTCCAGCACCATGGCAAGAACAGGCCCGGAGCTCATGAACGTACATAAATCCCTGTAGAATGGGCGTCCTTCGTGTACCGCGTAAAAGCGGCCCGCCTGCCCGACTGACAACTGCGTCATACGCGTTGCAATGACCGCGAGTCCGTTCTCTTCAAAACGACGGATAATGTCACCGATCACCTTCTTGGCGACCGCATCCGGCTTGATAATCGAAAGTGTGCGTTGAACTGCCATGCTGATACTCCTCCCATGGAACTTCGCGGCCTTCATCCCGTCCATCAACAGTCCGAGCCAGGCTAGCGTGGCGCGGCACTCTAGTGGTTCAGCGGGAAAGTTCCAAGGAAGAAAGATACTTACGAGCCTCTTATGCAAGCTCCGAGATAATACCTCCACCCAGCAATTCATCACCCGCATAAAATGCCGCCACCTGACCCGGTGCCGTAGGCTTCTGTGGAGCATCAAATTTAATGCGTACACGCTCGCCCTCCTCGGAGAGGCAACACGGTGCGAGCCTAGACTGATAGCGTAGTTTAGCAGTCACTGACTCAAAGGGGCGCGGCCTGCGAACCCATGTCACATCATCCACCTTCACCCCGCGAATCCATGCTTCCTCTGGCGGAGCCACCACGACCCGCGCCGTATTCCCATTGAGACCTACAACGTTCCACGGCCCGCCGGAAAGCCCCAGACCCTTGCGTTGCCCCAGCGTGTAATGTGCGATACCTTGGTGCTTCCCCAGAATATTACCCTTCTCATTGACAATATCGCCTGGCCGGAAACCAACGGATGCACCCTGACGTTTCAAGAATGCGATGCGGTTTCCGGAGGGAATAAAACAAATATCCTGGCTTTCAGGCTTGGCTGCTGTTGGCAGACCGAACTGCAAGGCCAGTTTACGCGTTTCAGCTTTCTCCAAGTGCCCTACCGGAAACAGAATCCGCTCAAGTTGCTCGCGGCTCGTAGTCGCCAGAAAATAACTCTGGTCCTTATGCGCGTCATTTCCCCTGTAAATATGCACACCATCTTCGTCATCTTTGCGGCGCACATAATGCCCTGTAGCGATAAACGCTGCTTCCAGCTCATCCGCTACATCCAGCAGTGCGCCGAATTTCACGAACCTGTTGCAACGTTCGCAGGGATTCGGTGTCCGTCCCGACTCGTAATCGGCAATAAACGGGGCGATGACATGCTCACGAAAACCCTCGCGCATATCCATCGAATAGAACGGAATGCCAATATGATCGGCGACCCGGCGCGCATCATAGGC
>VAOZ01099886.1_pt1 | contig 47614 bp, 41 predicted proteins | sample 3394041 | NCBI WGS metagenome assembly VAOZ01 (sample SAMN08290431, study PRJNA428436) | hydrothermal vent metagenome | isolation source: Deep-sea hydrothermal vent chimney | place: Indian Ocean: Southwest Indian Ridge
ACAATAAAAAGCGGAACACATCACAAGCGATGTAGTATAAATCGGCCTATGTCCAATATGATTGCAAGCGAACACCTTTCGCAGGGAACTGTTCAGGCACCCTTTCCCTTGCGGATGGAATTCATATCGAAGGCAGACTTGATTCAATTCAAGTGCGACATCACTTTTTGGAAGGCGCAGCACCCAGCGCAGCGTTGAACGAGAAAAGAAGCTAAAACAGCAGGTGGCACATTTGGAAGCCAGGGTTCGCGATCTGAAGCAGCGTTTATTTGGCAAGAAGAGTGAGCGAGGTGCCACGAGCAGAGATGTGACAAAAAGAGATGCTTCGAGCCATCCGCGCGGGGTTCGTTGTCGATGTGAAGGCAGTCCGAGCCATGGTCGCACCGAACGCCCCGACCTGTTTACGAATATTTACGGTCGGATCAAGCTAACATATTGATTCCTCTGCGTTTTCATCAAAACACACCCCATTATCCATGCTTAAACACCCTTTTTTAGCCTCAATATGGGCATGATAAGCAGTCTCCGGTTCCTGCAGCACATAAGCATCGCCCACCTCTCTAACCTTACGGCTGCCAGTGGAGCCGAACTGACGCCACCCGGTGTCACGGTCATGTGGGGATGGTTCAGATAAGGCAGTCGTTCAGGTGGTCGCGCATAAACCTCTTGAGTAACAAAATCGTAGGTGCTTGATTTTGTTACTCTTGGCTTGGGCGCCGCGAAGCGGGGTGAGTTGCTGCTCAGCACCAGCAGTCCGTCGGCCGGGGCATAAACCCGACGCTCCAGATCACGGATGACGGCGGTGACGATTCTGTGCCTGATACCTCAATCCGGCCCATGCCGGATGCCATTCCTCGAAAGCGAGGGAATGGCAACCTGTAAGCGGGGCAGCTGACACCCCGCACGCAGCAATGCCGTATATCACAAAGGGCTGCTCGGATACCAGCGCATTTGAATGCTCCATGATGTGGTCGCCACCAATCCTTCGCGCCTTGCTTCAATTCACACATACCCGCCAGACCTTGATGACCCGAGCAGGGAACCCGATATTCCATCAGCCACTTCCCTGGTGAGCGGTGCCTCAGATACTGGCTGGCGTGTCAGCACAGTCAGATCATGGACTTGTGTGTAAAGGGCCGGTCTGGCTAGCACATAACCCGCATTCTTCATGAATTGCGCCGTGACTTTGTGCGCAATGGATGCTTGCGAAGACGTACGTAGCAGTGCTTACGGAATACCGTTTCGGCCAATACCATGATACTGCCAACCGCGCGCCTTCAATGTGGTGGGGTGATACAAATTTCGCCCATCAAACAGTTGTCGCCCGCGCATACCTGCTTCGATCGTATTCCAGTCCGGCTCCCGAAAACACAACCATTCCGTCATCAGTACCAATGCATCAGCTTCCGGCACACAGGCTTCCGGATTCTCCATAAATTCCAGATGTTTTTCATCCGCCCACAAACCCTTGCAAACATCCATCGCCACCGGATCGTGTGCTCTTATCCGTGCACCGTGCGCCAACAAGGCATCAATCACATCCCGGCTGGGTGCTTCACGCATGTCATCCGTTTCCGGCTTGAAGGCCAATCCCCACAACGCCACGCGGGGCGCATGGATGCCTTCAAGGCCAGCCAGGATTATCTCCACAAAACGTTGGCGCTGCCTCTGATTGATATCATGCACAGCCTCAATTAATTGCATATGTACACCGTGTTTCTCACCCGACACCCTGAGCGCCTGTACATCCTTCGGAAAACAGGATCCACCATAACCCACGCCGGCATAGAGACAATGCGGACCTATCCGGGGATCGGAACCCATCCCCTTGCGCACAGCCTCAACATCTCCCCCCGTGGCATCACAAAACGCCGCCAGTTCATTCATAAAGGAAATACGCGTGGCCAACATGGCATTGGCGGCATATTTGGTAATCTCGGCTGATTTGCGATCCACAATGATGAGGCGATCATGATTGCGAGTAAATGGCGCATACAGACGACGAAATACGTCCGCATCGGTCGGATGCGTGATGCCGATAATGATACGGTGCGGTTTCAAAAAATCGTCCACCGCCTGTCCTTCACGCAAAAACTCGGGATTGCTGGCCACCGTCACCTTTGGCGCGTCATGCCGGTCGGATAGTGCTTCCATGACCACTGATTCCACTTTTGCACCCGTTCCGACCGGAACCGTGGACTTGGTGACCAGCATACAGTTTCTCCGCACATGACGAGCGGTCTCACGCGCTGCGGTTAGTACATAGGAGAGATCGACCGATCCGTTTTCTTCCGGTGGCGTGCCAACGGCCAAAAACACCACCCCCGTCTCGGTCATGGCGTCCGCATACGAGGATGTGAATGTTAGATGTCCTGATTTCATGTTTCGGAGGACAATGGCGTCCAGGCCCGGCTCATGAATCGGCAGTACGCCTTTCGCCAATTGGTCCAGCTTGCCCTGATCCACGTCCAGGCCGATCACATGATGGCCCACTTCCGCCAGGCAGGCGGCTGTAACCAGCCCGACATAACCTGTACCAATTACACATATCCGCATCATCACTCCTTTTGATGTTTTCCCTTTACCCGGCCATCCGGTAACGAAACCGCGGCGGGTATTCTACACGAAAATCAAGGGCCGTTGCATGTTGTCCTGTTTCACCTCGCAATGATGCAGCGTGACCGGCGTGCAAAGATCGGGCAGACACATACAAGCGCTTGCTTTTCAGTCGTCAATACCCTTATGCTTTCGCGCTCCAAGATGATTTGCGCCGGAAAATAATTCATGAAGTTCGCGATGCTGCATCATGCGGTATCTCATAAGGGATAAACACCTGGATACGCTCTTTATCAAAACTTATGGCTGCCAGATGAACGAGTACGACTCGTCGCGTATGGCTGATTTGATGCAGGAAACTTATGGCCTGCGCCGGGTTGCGGATCCGGCGGATGCCGATGTGATTTTGATAAATACATGCTCCGTACGCGAAAAGGCTGAAGAAAAAGTATATTCCGAGTTGGGGCGTTACCGTCTCATCAAGGAGGAACGCCCCGACTTGATTATTGGCGTGGGTGGCTGCGTGGCACAACAGGAAGGCAGTCATATCATGCGGCGCGCACCGTTTGTGGACATGGTTTTCGGGCCACAGAGCTATCATAAATTGCCCGAAATGGTAAAGAAGATACGGCGCGACCGTGTGCAATTGACCGAAACGGAGATGCCGGAAATCGAGAAATTTGATCATTTACCCAGGGTTGGAACAACAGAGCACTCCGCCTTTGTTACGATCATGGAGGGATGTGATAAATTCTGTACCTTCTGCATTGTTCCCTATACGCGTGGACCCGAATGTTCCCGACCCGTCTCCGATGTGCTGGACGAATGCCGGGATTTGTTGGATCAGGGCGTAGTGGAAATAACCCTGCTGGGACAAAATGTGAATGGCTATATGGGGTTAGGCCCGGAAGGTGAGGCATGGGACTTTGCCATGCTGTTGTATGCAGTGGCGGACCTGGATGGGCTTCTTCGTTTACGCTTCACTACCAGCCACCCGATGGAGATGAGTGACGACCTGATTGATGCCTTTGCTGAGCTTGCACCCTTGATGCCCTATCTGCATTTGCCTGTTCAGAGTGGATCCAGTCGAATGCTCAAAGCCATGCGCCGCAGGCACACGCGCGAACAGTACCTGAATATCATTCAACGGTTGCGGAAAGCATGTCCGGATATCGCCCTGTCGTCGGATTTTATCGTCGGCTTCCCCGGGGAAACCGATGCTGACTTTGAGGATACGCTGTCACTGGTGCGTCAGGTCGAATTTGATTCCGCGTTCTGCTTCAATTATTCGCCGCGCCCAGGTACGCCCGCTTCCAAGGCAAAAAATAATGTGCCCGATACGGTGAAAAATGAAAGGCTGCAACAGTTGCTGGCTCTGATGCGCGAGAGCAGTCATACACGCTATCAGCTTCAGGTAGGTGGCGTGGTCAACGTACTGGTAGAAAAGGCAAGCCGAACTGTTGGCGATATGCAGGGACGAACGCCGGATTTCAAGATCGTCCATTTCAAGGGCCATATGCGGCAGACGGGGCAAGTATTGCCGGTCAGAATCACCAAAGCCTATGGTCAGTCGCTTCGCGGCGAATGGATCAAGTGTTGAAGCATGGCTGGTAACCGATCAAAGGTTTGCGTTCATCTGAATGTCGCCGATGCCGGGCCACGGGTGCTGCGCAGCCTGTGTGGCAGCGAAAACCGTATTTTACATAGCATTGAGGCGCGGCTTGGGGTGTATTTCCTCGGATGCCCCGGCAACTGGCAAATCGAAGGGGATAAGGCACGCACAGCAGCTAAAGTCGTTCGTGCATTATTGCCATGGGCGAAAAAAGGGCCGGTTGAAGATGTACAACTGGAAGGCGCATTACGCACTCAGGTGGCGGATCACATGGGCGAAAACGAAAAAACGGAAGCCGGTGTTGTGGTCGCCGGACGGCGGCGTATTCAGGGAAAGACACCCAATCAGCGGCGCTATCTGGACAGTATTCGTCAGCATGTTTTAACACTGGCGGCGGGCCCGGCGGGTACGGGAAAAACCTATCTGGCCGTGGCTATGGCCGTTGAGTCACTGCATTCACATCAGGTAGAGCGCCTGATTTTAACCCGACCGGCTGTCGAAGCCGGAGAGCGCCTGGGCTTTTTGCCGGGCGATATACAACAAAAGATAGATCCGTACCTGCGGCCATTATTTGATGCCCTTGCCGACATGGTTGGGTTGGAGAAAATGAATAGTCTTATGGAATCCGGACGTATTGAGGTCGCACCCCTGGCTTACATGCGCGGACGCACCCTCAATGATGCGTTCGTCATTCTGGACGAGGCGCAGAATACCACGCGTGAGCAAATGAAGATGTTTCTTACACGTCTTGGGTTCTCCTCGAAGATGGTCGTAACCGGCGATACGACACAGGTGGATATTCCCGTTAAACATCATAGCGGTCTGTTGCATGCCCTACAGGTACTGGAAGGCATGCAACATGTGGGGATCCGTCGTTTAGGAGGTAAGGATGTCGTGCGGCATCCATTGGTGGAGCAAATTGTTTCCGCCTACGAACGCAGTGAGGCAGGTGAACATGATTGATGTCATCATGGATGGAGACATGAGTTACTCCGGCTTGCCGGATGAATCACGGATGCGTCAGGCCGTCGCTGCCGCCTGCGCCCAGGCAGGCGTAAGCTGCGCCGTGACATTGTGTCTGCGTATAGCGGGTAACGAAGCGGTGCGCGGCCTCAATCAGCAATGGCGGCATGAGAATGCCATCACCGATGTGCTGTCCTTTCCCATGCAGGATGGCCCCGATTTTCATTTTGATGAATCGCTGGGAGACATCGTTCTGGCATGGCCTTTCGTGGAAAAAGAGGCCATCAGGCTGGGCATCGACGCCCGCGCGCATCTGTTGCATCTCATCGTCCATGGCATGTTGCACCTGCTGAATCGCGACCACGCGGAAGAGACGCAGGCGCAGCGTATGCAGGCCATGGAAAGTCGCGCTATGGCGCAGCTTGGTCTGCATGATCCATATGGGCAGGCGTGACGGATGTTTAATCGCTGGCGGGATCGGTTACGTACGCGATGGATTAAGCGTTTACGGCCTGGACGCGATGAGAATGAATTGCTGGCGTTGATTGGCAGGGCGGAGGCTGTGCAGTCCGACGACCACCGCCGCATGCTTGAAAGTCTGGTCACGTTCCGCGATGTGCGGGTGCGGGAATTGATGGTTCCACGCTCAGAAATTTTTGCGCTGGAGGCAAGCATGCCGCTTAAGCAAGCGGCAAAAAAGATCGCCGGAAATGACTACGCCAAGTTGCCGGTCTATATTGATAACCTGGACAACATAAAGGGTATGATTCATGCGTGGGATGTATTTTCCGCTACGATTGCGGGTAAAAAAAACCATCTTTCCAGTCTGATCCGGCCCTGCCTGAAAGTACCGGAATCACAACTGGTGCTTGGGCTTCTGGATCGTATGAAAGAGAAGGGCGTACATCTTGCCATGGTCATGGACGAATACGGCGGCACGGGAGGGCTGGTCACGCTTTCCGATCTGTTAACCGAGATCGTCGGCTCTATGAACGAGGTGGGTGAGGCCGGTGAATCCAGGGCGTACGTACAAGATGATGATGGCGGCGGCTATGTTGTAGCTGGTCGCATGCATGTCGAGGATATGGAAGAGGTGCTGGGTCGTCAATTGCCGAAAGGCGATTACGACACGGTCGGTGGTCTGGTAACCAGTTTGTGCGGGCGCATCCCGGGGGAAGGAGAGTGCCTTGAGGTGGCCGGGCTGATGGTTCACGTGCTGGCGGCGGAGCCCAGGCGTGTTCTTAAATTACATATCACCCCTATGGCAGATGTCTCTACGCACTAAGCTGCATTATTCTCACATGCCATGTCGGACGTGGAGAAATTCGTCGTGGGTCAGATGGGTAGTGGCCTGTTTGCTTGGCAGCCTTATGCCCTACGCGTTCTCTCCATATGATTACAAGTGGCTGGCTGTGCTGGCATTGGCGGGCTGGATAGGGTTGTTTATGCGCGGGCGTTCCTTTGCCACGGGCTGGGCTTTCGGGCTGGGCTGGTTTGGCATCGGGGCATGGTGGCTGGCGCCGACGTTTCATACCTTTGGTCCGCTGGCGTGGCCATGGGCCGTGCTGGCAACCGGGCTGGTTGGATCCATTCTTGCCCTGTTCCCGGCGGTTTTGGCCTGGTGCAGTTGCATGCTCGCGGGGAATAGCAGTCGTATGCTGATTGTGTTTCCGATCCTGGCGGTGGGTGAGGAATGGTTACGAGGGCATGTATTCACCGGGCTGCCATGGACGCCGCTGGGCAGCCTGTTGCTGGATACGCCCGCGATTGGCTGGGCTGCATTTGTTGGCGTATATGGTGCGGCGCTTCTACCCGCCTTGCTGGCGGTTTCGCTGGTCTTTATGCTTCAATTCAAATGCTATCGCCGGGGGCTGACGGGCGCCGTGATCGCGGGCATATGCATGTTTGCCGCCCCCGCGCCGTACCGGGCCGAGGGAGCCATCCATCGCGTAGCGCTAGTGCAGGCCAATATTCCCCAGAAACTGAAATGGAATGCGAATTTTCTCAACGAGACCATGCATCGCTATGTGCGCTTATCGAAACAAGCCGCCAGCCGGAGCGATCTCATCATCTGGCCGGAGGTGGCCGTGCCCATGTTTCTCGGAAAGGCACCACAATGGAGGGAATGGCTGTTGCGCCACATGAAAACGTGGAATACGCCCGTCCTGTTTGGTGGTCTCAAGCTGGATGCCGGTGGAGGTCGTATCGCACATAATGGCATTTACCTGTTCCTGCCTGGCAGGGAAGAATTGCAATTCGTGGGTAAGGAGCATCTGGTTCCATTCGGCGAATATGTGCCTTCATGGATTCCATTCCTGCATGCGATGGTGCCGAATATCGCGGATTTTCGGCCATCCCGGGATTCAGGCGTGTTGCAAGGCGCTCATGAACGCTATGGCTCGCTTGTGTGTTATGAAGCGATCTTTCCACGTGAAGCACGGCAGCGTGCGAATACAGCGTCGGTGCTGGTAAACGTAGTCAATGATACATGGTACGGGCATACGCCCGCAGCGTGGCAGCATTTGCAGGCGGCCCGCATGCGCGCCGTGGAAACCGACCGATATTTGTTGCGTGCCGCCAATACCGGCGTATCGGCCATTGTGGCACCGGATGGCACCATACAGGAAAGCATGGACTGGTTTACGCAGGGCGTGGTCTATGGCACGTACCGCGATTCTAACACCAAAACGTTTTATCAGCGATGGGGAGACCTGCCGTTGCTTGTGTGGATGGTTCCGCTGCTATTTATGCGCTTGCCAGCGCTGCCCTTTACTCATAAGGAGACGCTGAACTTATAGCGTTGCGCTAAGCAACCTTTCAGCATGAACACACAAAAGCCATTTCAACGAAACCAAGTCAAACCAAACGCATGCCGTCGGCATCCTGAAAGCGTAGCATATATTCGGACGTTCACGGACTTTTGAAGGCTGAGTATTGATGTTTCCCCTTAGGAGACGCAAATAAATAACATGGGCTTTTATACGTTGGAATTTGCGCCAGATTGGTGTGATGCGATTGAGTAAAATACGAAATGTGGTTGTTCCACATTGAGTTTTTTGTGATTGAGCAGCGCGCCAGGGTGGTGCAAAGGCTGGATGGAGAAAATCTATGTTATTTATTTGCGTCTCCTGACCCCGATGGTCACCGGATCCGTGAGTCTACCTCACCCCATGCTTCAAGAAACGTGGCGAGGTGGGGGCGTGCTGCCCCTTCATGCTCCAGATAATGGGAGAGCCCGAGCACGATGCGGGTATACGCGCCACCGGAGAGCGCACCATTAAACAATTGCCAGCGCAAGAACAGCAGCAGCGTGGTGCAGACATCGGTCTCGCAGTAGTTGCGGATAGCCTCAATATTGCCCGCTTCGAATAAACCGCGCACTGCATTGCCTGCGGTTTCAAGCTTCCCCGGAATATTGCAACAGGTTGCCACCTCATCCATGGAACAGCGCGACGAAGCGCCATAACTTGAAAACACTTCCAATAAATCAAGATGATATTCATGCGAATAACGCGCATCGTAGCCGTCCCAGCGGTCGCCTTCGGAGAACCAGCGGGGGCAGGAAAGCCCATGCGTCATGGCACGGTATTTAATGACGGGAACATCGAAACTGCGTCCGTTAAAGCTGATCAGCCGGGGAGCGCGTTTTTCAATGAGGCCGAGAAAACCTTCCAGTAGTTCGCGTTCGCTGCTACCTGCTTCCCCACCGCTGGCAATGCGGCGTATCACCAGTTCCTGACCTTCCTCACCGGGCTCGCATATCAGATGTGCATAGCTGATAGCAACAATCTGGTGAAACGGCTGGCGAGGAAAATCGTTTTTTCCAGCTGTTTTCTCCAGAAAATAATCATGCAGAGCATCACGTGCCTCCATGTCCGTCAATCCGGGCCTGTTCAGCAGTCGGCGGCTGGCAAGCGCATCCGGAACAGTTTCAATATCGAAAACAATGCTATCGCGGCGCATATTACAATTCCCCCTGAAAAGTCTGCCCTGTTTTCATGTCGCCACTTGTGGCGGGTTTTTCAGAGCATCCTTCGCGTAAAGCTGCTATACTCGCCCCATGAAGATTCTGGTGGTGGAGGATGAGCAGCGCGTCGCCCAGTTTATCCAAAAAGGTCTCAAGGAAGAAGGCCATGCCGTGGATTGCGCCTATGACGGTGAGGAAGGCGGCTTTCTGGCTGAAGTCAATGAATACGACTTGATTATTCTGGATCTGATGCTGCCGAAGAAAAATGGCCTCGTCATGTGTGCGGAAATCCGGGAGCGGGGAGTCAGCACACCAATCCTGATGCTGACGGCGCGCGATGCCGTGGAAGACAAGGTGCGGGGACTGGATGCGGGTGCTGACGACTATCTGACCAAACCCTTTGTCTTCGAAGAGTTGCTGGCACGTGTCCGTGCCCTGCTGCGCCGTAGTTCGGAAACCAAAACACCCATATTGAAGATCTCCGATCTGGCACTGGATCCGATGAGCAGGCGTGTAACCCGTGCGGGACAGAGTATCCGTTTGACCACCAAGGAATACGCGCTGCTTGAATACATGATGCGCAATCCCGGACGGCTGCTGTCGCGTACCCGTATCGGTGAACACGTGTGGGATATGAATTTCGATCCGGAGAGCAATGTGATCGACGTGTATGTCAGTCATTTGCGCAACAAAGTGGATAAAGGCTTTGAACAGCCGCTGATTTATACCCTGAGGGGTCAAGGTTATATGCTCACCAGCGACGCACCGCCTGTGTGAATAGTTCAGGCTAACGCCATGGGTTTGGCGCTACCACGATCCGCATATCGTTTGTTCCGTCCTTTCACCCGTCTTATTTCCACCTTTCGGGGCCGATTGGCGTTGCTCTATATGGCGGTGGAGTTTTCCCTGCTGCTCGTTGCGGGAGTCTTGCTCTATGTGGTATTGTCACATCAGATTTCATTATCCGTAGATCGTCATTTAAGGCAACAGGCGTCCACTGCCGTACTTGAACTGGAAACATCCAGGTTTCATTTCTGGAATCAGGAAATAACCAAGTTTTCGCGGCATTTTCTGGGAACCGTTCAATTGGTCGGTACCAATGGGGTGTTACTGTTCTCCTCGGACAGGGGCCTGATTGGGCGCGGTGGCAGCGCGGTAACGGAGGCGTTGCAGGCTGCCATGGCCGGGCGTGTTGCCTTTGTATCCACCCGTTCATTATTGCGCAAGGGTAATATCCGCGTCATCGCCATGCCTGTACATCGCGCGGGCTTTGTGGTCGCAGCTGTGTTGCTGGGACGCAGCACCAGTGAAATTCACTCCTTCTTTGAACTGATGTATCTGATAGGCGGTTTGCTGGGATTAATGTCCATGTTTGTCAGCGCGTATGCCGGCTATGTGATGGCCAGGCGTGCGCTCCAGCCCATGGACGAGATTGGCGCCGTAGCCACGAGCTTTGCTGCGGGCAACTTATCCGGACGTTTAAAACTTTCCACGCCTGATCGCGAGATTCGTCAGCTGATGCGCACCCTGAACAAGATGTTTGCCAACCTGGAGGGCAGTATTCAGGCACAAAAACGCTTTACTGCGGATGCCTCGCATGAATTACGTATTCCCCTGACCATCTTACGGGGTGAGATTGAGGTGACACTCCGCAGAAAGCGACGTCCCGGAGAATATGAAGACGTGCTCAGGCAACAATTGGAGGTGATTGACCGTATGCAGCGTATCGTTGACGGTTTGCTGACGCTGGCGCGTGCCGATGCCGGCCTGCTTGCGCTGGCGCGCGATGACATTGATTTAAGCCTGCTTCTGCAGGAGGCCGGGCAGCAACATCTTACGTTATTCATGGGCAAGAATGTCCAGTTGGATATGGAGATTGCGGATAATTTACGGGTCATTGGCGATCAGGATCGGTTAAGCCGTGTTGCCTTTAACCTGTTGAACAATGCCTACAAGCACGCGCCATCGGACACCCGCGTACGCTTTAGAGCGGAAGCTCAGGGTGATGAAGCCATCATCACGGTGGCCGATGAAGGTCCCGGTATTGCACCGGAACATGTCGATCATATATTCGACCGCTTTTATCGCTCGGATGAGGCCCGGGATCGGAAAACTGGCGGTGCGGGCCTGGGGTTGGCCATTAGCAAACGAATTGTGGAAGCGCATGGCGGGAGCATTGGAGTGGAAAGCATACCGGGGAAGGGAACGCTGTTTCGTTTCCACTTGCCACTGGCGAGCGCGAATCCAACACTCGCAACACGGCTGGAACATGTGACCGCACGGGTTAAAAAGACATGAATCGACCGAGCCAACCGCAAAACATCCGGGTGGATGAGTGGCACTCCCACGTTAAGGCCACCGATAATATACCCGGCATTTATCCAATCAGCTGCATGGTTTCCCCATTCACCTGGTGAATTCGACCAATTCGATAGATCGTTTCACCCGCACCCTTTAAAACCGACTCGGCTTTCGCTGCTTCGGATTCGGAAAGAATCACGACAAAGCCAATGCCCATGTTGAATGTGCGATAGCGCTCATCGCGTGCGATATCGGCGAAAGAGAGTAGATAATCGAATATAGGAGGCACCGGCCAGGAGGATATATCCACCGTGGCTGCCAAATTCCCGGGTAGAATGCGCTTCATGTTATCGAACATGCCACCGCCCGTAATATGCGAATAACCGTGTACTGTTATACTCGCTTTTAGCATGGCTTTGACCGCTGGCACGTAAAGACGGGTAGGGGCCAACACGGCATCCATGGCGGATGTACCGTCAGAGAGTGTGTTCTTCGCGAGATCCGCGCCTCCCACCTCGATCAGCTTGCGAATCAGGGAGAAACCATTGGCATGCGGACCACTGGAAGCAAGCCCCAGCATCACATCGCCAACCGCGATGGTAGAACCGTCAATCATCCCCGGCCTGTCCACCACACCGACCGCGAAGCCACCGATATCGTAATAACCCGGCGCATACATGCCAGGCATTTCGGCTGTTTCCCCGCCGATCAGAGCACATTCACAGATGCGGCAAGCCTCGGAAATACCTTCAACAACACCGGTCAACGTCTCGGTATCAAGCTTGCCGGTGGCCAGATAATCCAGGAAAAACAGCGGTTCAGCCGCCTGTGCAGCCAGATCATTGACGCACATTGCCACGGCATCAATGCCAGCCACATGCGGGCGGCTGTGTTGTTGAAGTAGCAACAGCTTGGTGCCGACACCATCCGTGGAGGAAACCAGAACCGGCTCGACCATCGAAGAAAAATCCGCCTTGAACAAGGCACCAAATCCACCCAGCCCACCGATGACTTCAGGACGGTTAGTGGACGCCACCGCATCCCTGATGCGACCGACAAAGGCATTTCCGGCATCAATATTTACACCGGCGTCGGCGTACGTCAGCACCTGCCTTCGCTCGCCGACGAGTGAATCAGACATCCAGGTTGCGAACCTTCAAGGCATTATCCTGAATAAAATTGCGGCGTGGCTCCACGGCATCGCCCATCAATGTAGCGAAGGTCTCATCGGCAGCCACCACGTCATCCGCATGGACCTTGAGCAGCACACGTTTTATCGGATCCATGGTGGTCTCCCACAGTTGTACCGGATCCATTTCGCCCAAACCTTTATAGCGCTGAATGGCAAGCCCCTTGCGTCCCTCGCGTTCAATAGCATCAGCGATATCGTCATAATGACTGACGGGCCAGTGTTTTTCATCGCGGGAGAGATACGCATGATCACCGACCACCCGCTGTACTGAAGTACACAGGGTTTGTGCTTCACGATATTCACCCGTACCCGCCAACTCCTTGTCCAGCCGGGAATGTATGACACGACCATGATCCCGCCGCCTGAATTCTACTTGCCAGCAGCCCTGTTCGGTATCCTCATGTAATACGAATGCCATGGTCTCATCCACGCTGGATGCCTTTCCCAAGGCATCCAGCACATCCTGCATCCGTCTTTCCAGCCTGTCTTTATGCCGGAACGCGCCTATCTCCAGCTTGCCGGTTTCCAGTAACAGTTTCAGTACCGGAAAATCCAGACACTGTGAAAGCCGTTGGCACAATCGTTTGAGGCGGTGGATACTGCGTACCAGCGTCATCAGGCGCTCGCCGGCAATCGGTTTAGCTGCCTCACTGGAACGGTATACCATTCCTTGTCCGCCATGCTCCAGCAAGAATTCAAACAGATCATCATCGGTAGAGATATAACGACCTTTTTTACCGCGGGCAACCCGATATAATGGAGGCTGTGCAATATACAAATGTCCACGCTCAATCAGTTCAGGCATCTGCCGATAGAAGAACGTCAACAACAGCGTGAGGATGTGCGAACCGTCTACATCGGCATCGGTCATGATGATCACGCGGTGATAGCGAAGTTTGGAAATATCAAAATCCTCTTTGCCGATACCTGTGCCAAAGGCCGTAATCATGGTGCCTATTTCCTGACTGGACAGCATCTTGTCAAAACGGGCTTTTTCGACGTTCAGAATCTTGCCCTTGAGTGGCAGAATAGCCTGGAATTTCCGGGATCGTCCCTGCTTGGCCGAGCCGCCGGCTGAATCGCCTTCTACCAAAAAAATTTCGCACAATGCCGGATCCTTTTCCTGACAGTCAGCCAGTTTTCCAGGCAGATTGGAAATCTCCAGCGCACCCTTGCGACGGGTTAATTCCCGCGCCTTGCGTGCCGCTTCACGCGCCGTTGCCGCTTCCACGGTTTTGCCAACAACACGCTTGGCCTCCTTCGGGTTCTCCTCCATCCATTCGGAAAATTTCTCATTAATGATGGATTCGACGACCGCCCGCACCTCACTGGATACAAGCTTTTCCTTGGTCTGCGAAGAAAATTTCGGATCCGGAACCTTGACCGACAACACCGCCGTCAGTCCCTCGCGGCAATCCTCACCACTCAGATTCACTTTATGTTTCTTCAGCATATCATGCGCATTGGCATAGTTATTCACACATCGAGTCAGTGCTGATCGAAATCCCGCCAGATGCGTTCCACCATCCTTCTGTGGAATATTATTGGTGTAGGGAAAGACATTCTCCTGATAGGAATCCGTCCATTGCATAGACAATTCCAATATGGTGTCTTCACGATTTCCAATGATGTTAATACAGTGTGGATGCAGCGCATTGCGCGTCCGGTTCAAATGCGTCACAAAGGCTGTAATTCCACCCGTATATTCAAAAACTTGCTTGTTATCGTTACGCTCATCATACAATTCAATACGAACGCCGCTGTTCAGGAATGAAAGCTCACGCAAACGTTTTGCCAGGATATCCACGGAAAAATGACGATGGGAAAAGACATGCAGACTGGGAAGAAAACGCACCTCGGTTCCACTACCTTCCGCTTCACCAATGTTTTTTAACGGTTTCTGCGGCTTGCCATCTTCATAGCGCTGAAAATATACCTTGCCATAGCGCCGGATAACCAGCTCCAGAGACTCCGACAACGCATTGACGACGGATACGCCTACACCATGCAGCCCACCGGAAACCTTGTAGGAATTATTATCAAACTTGCCGCCGGCATGCAAAATGGTCATGATAACCTCGGCAGCCGATACACCTTCCTCGGAATGGATATTCACTGGAATACCCCGGCCATTGTCGCGCACAGTCACCGAATCATCGGAATGCAGGATCACTTCAATACGATCACAAAAACCCGCCAGCGCTTCGTCGATGGCATTATCCACTACCTCGAAAACCATATGGTGTAAACCCGTTCCATCATCCGTATCACCAATATACATGCCCGGCCGTTTACGCACAGCATCCAGACCGCGCAGTACCTTGATACTGTCAGCACTATATTTCTGTTCCGCCTGTACATTCATACGACAGCCTCCGTACCCGTGATCACGGGTTGAATATTATCCCGAAGCTTCCGGGCCGGGATATTCAATCTGTAATAATTAATATTCAGGCCAACGGGTAATTGGGCTTCGGAAGGACCCGTCATCAGTATTTGACCGGAATGCATGGAAAGGCGCGCCATTAATCGTTGTTTCCGCAAGGGATCCAGCGCTTCCAGCCCATCGTCCAGTAACAACAATGGCATCAACCCGCGATACTGCATTCTCAAGGTACATTCCGCCAATCGCACGGCGATCGCCGCCAGCTTTTGCTGTCCTCGTGAACCACAGGATCGTATATTTTTCCCACCATAATCAATCATAATGCGATCACAATGTGGTCCCATGCGCAAGATGCCCCTTGGCCGAACCTTTCGCTGCACACGCAATTGTTTCAACCAGCCTTCTTGTTCTTCCGGGGCTGTTGAATGGATAGAAACACACACCCTGGATTCACTCAACGAAAGCTCTGATGCCAGTATTTTATTTAAATGATCCATCAAACCGGATCGCACCTGCATCAGGACTGATCCATGCACCGTCATCTGGTGTTCCCAGACTTCAATTTCATCGGATGCGCCACCGTGTCGCAATATTCGACTGCGTTGCATCAAACAGCGAAGATATGCACGATAATGCTTAATCACATCGGGCCGACAATAAAGCATCATCTGATCCAGCCAGCGCCTGCGTTCACCAGGAACACCATCCACCAGCCTTGCGCCTTGCGGTGATTCCACCAGCACCGGTAATGTTTCTATCAGTTCCATACGGTGCTGAATCTGATGTTTCTGTAAATAAATTCGATTCTCTTTTCCCTTTCCAAATACATCTACATACAAAGGTCCATATCGCTTCCATTTTCCCGTGATGCAAAAACCTCCACTCTCCCATCGGGACAGTACCGGATCTCTGGCTTGTCTGAATGACCGACCGTGCCCCATAAGAAACACAGCTTCCAGAAGACTGGTCTTACCGCTTCCGTTTGCACCGATCACCATATTTAGTCCCGGTGTACATTGCCACCGCACCTGACCATGACAACGCAGGTCAGTCGCACTCACTTCCTGTAATAACAAGGTGGAATTCACAGGCGTACAGCGTTAAGCTATATTCTCATGGGCATGATAACAAACGTTGTAGCACTTCCCTCTTCTTCTTCCAGTAAAGCGGGAGAAAGTCCGTCCTGAAGACTGATCCTCACTGTACTGCCGTGCATCACGCCAAGTACATCACGAATATAACGTGCATTAAATCCGATCTCCGTTTCCGGTCCATCGTATTCGATTTTGAGGGTCTCCTCCGCTTGCTCCTGATCGGTGTTATGGGAAGAAACAAGCAATTCTCCCGGCTTGATTTGAAGTCGTACATCATGTGTAAATTCATTCGCTACGATCATGATGCGCCTTAACATCAGGTCAAGATCACTTCGATTCACGATAGCAAGCTGTGCATTATTAACAGGAATAACATCCTCATAACTGGGAAAGCGGGCATCAATCAGTTTGGATGTCAGACTGTTCGAACCTGCCGTCAGACGGATTTGTCGATCACTCATATTCAACGTCACCTGACCCGGAACATCCTCGCACAACTTACGTATTTCCACGATGGCCTTATGAGGGATAATACTCTGACCCGGCTGTACCTTCCTATCAAGAAAGGCATGTGTCATCGCTAACCTGTGACCATCCGTAGCGACCAGATTCAACCGTCCCTGTTCATCGACCTCAAACAATGTACCCGTCAAATATTTTCTTGTTTCATCACTGGACATGGCAAAGCTGGTTGTGGCAATCATCGCCGCCAGATCCGATCCATCAATATGAATGGAGGAACTTTCCTCATCTTCTTGCACATTCGGAAAATCATCAGCCAACATTGTGTTCAAACGGAACTTTGATCGCCCGCTTTTTATACTCAGAAATGTATCATCAAGTTCGATATCAATATTCGCATCGGTATCCATTTCCTTGAGTACTTCAAACAGTTTACGAGCGGCGACCGTGGTTCGGCCCGTCTGGTGTATGGTTGCCGATCCTTGTGTACGAATTCCAACTTCAAGATCGGTAGCTTCCATCATTAACGTGCCATTGCCGGTACTTAAAAGAATATTAGATAAAATTGGAATCGTTTGTTTTCGTTCAACAATATTCTGGCAGCGTTGAATGGCCTGAAACATATCTGAACGTAAAAGCGTTATGCGCATGTTACTCTCCTGTTTAAATATTCTGTTTATATCAAATAATCAGTAATCGTCATAGTGTTTGTGTATAATGTGGATAAGGGAAAAACTTATCTGTTTCCAGTAGCTTATACACGAACGTGCTTGTGTATAAGAGAGTGAATAATATGAAAGCAATGGGGAAAAGTGTTGTCGTCCATAAACCGGAGGCCTTGCATGGATGATAGTACCATATTATCCACAGGATAAATAGAGGATTATACTGGATTTATACAATAAGTAACAAAAATTAATCATTGATTAGTTTAAGTATACGTTCGATTTCATCTTTAAATCCTTTATCTTTTTGCTGTAAGGTATCAATTTTTCGTGTGGCATAAAGTACCGTAGTGTGATCCTTGCCACCAAAATATTCACCAATTTCAGGCAATGAGTGCCGGGTAATCACCCGGCAACAATACATGGCGACCTGACGGGGAAACGCAATATTACGGCTCCGTTTCTTGGATCGCATGTCCTGTATTCGGATGTTGTAGTAGTTTGCGACATATTTCTGGATGTCTTCAATGGAAATAACCTTAATTTCTTCATGTAACAGGTCGCGCAAAACATGATGCGAAAAATCCATATCAATGGTACAATTGGTTAGAGTGGCGTGGGCGGTCAGGCGTGTAAGTGCACCTTCGAGTTCACGCACATTATTGGTAATACGCGTGGCAAGAAGCATTGTGACATCATCAGGAAGATGTATCCCTGCCAGTTTTGCCTTACTGGTTAAAATAGCCTGACGGGTTTCTAGCGAGGGGGGTTGAATATCCGCGACCAGACCGCATCCAAAGCGTGACTTCAAACGTTCCTGTAAGTGATTCATTTCACGTGGAGGACGATCCGATGTCAGAATAATCTGTTTCTGTACTTCATACAGTGTATTAAATGTGTGGAAGAACTCTTCCTGTGTACTGGCCTTACCCGCAATAAATTGTATGTCATCGATAATGAGGATGTCTACTTTGCGATAGCGATTCCTGAATTGTTGTGTAGCGCCTGTACGGATAGCCAGAATAAGTTCATTGGTAAATCGTTCACTGGTACGATAGGTGATACTGATATTATTTTTTTTAAGTAACTCATTTGCTACGGCATTGATTAAATGTGTTTTCCCCAAACCTACGCCACCATACAAATAGAGCGGATTGTAAATAATACCTGGCCGATCAGAGACAGCACGACAGGCGGCATGACAAAATTCATTACTTGTACCGACTACAAAATTAGTGAAGGTAAAGCGTGGATCAATAAATCCGTCAATGCGAGCGGAAGACAGGTGTTCTTTTCTGGATATGCGTTCAGGTTCCGGAGCAAGAGAGGAATCCACACGAAAACAGAGTGTGACATTGGCACCGAAATGTTCCTTGACCAGTTGATCAATAAATTGTTCATGATGATCCTTTAGATTATCCAGAAAAAAACGGCTTGGTACGCATAGAACAAGTTTTTGGCCTTCAATACTGGCGCGGATAGGTCTGATCCATGCATCAAACCGCGCAGCGGGCACTTCTTCAGCCAATGCATCCAAAATAATCTGCCAGTCAATTTTCTCACACCCGTTTCCCATCGCCCCATCTTACAAAAGAGAAAGCAAAAGGTCATCCGTCAATCCTGGTCTGAATTACCGTTATGATGTTATTTTGGCCATTTTGGCTTGACAGAAGTATGTGTAGACTTAATATTCGCGGCCTTTTTTAACTTAAGGAGAAGCGCATGAGTTTTACGTTCAAACCCAGTCGGATTCGTCGTGCCCGTACGCATGGTTTCCGTGCCCGTATGGCAACCCGATCCGGACGCACGATTATCAATCGTCGACGTGCCAAAGGACGCAAGCGCCTGAGCGCCTGAAATCGGTCTGAATAAAACTTTTCCTCCCCGATTTCGGATGCATACAAAAGCGGACTTTTTCGGATTTCATCATGGATTCAGGTTGAATAGCGGAAACTTGCGTTTAATATGCCGATCTAATGTTATGCGACATGCCCGATTGGGATTGGCGGTTTCTCGCAAATATGGCAGTGCTGTGCGAAGAAATCGGTTAAAACGGCGATTGCGTGAGTGTTTTCGTGTAAGCGAGATTCGGTACGAAAGCGTGGATGTACTGGTGATGCCCCTGTGTAACTGGAAAAAAATACGGGACGTTAATCGTGATATGGATCAAGGACTAAGACAAATCGTGAGACGCAGACACAGGGATCGAACATGAAATATCTGTTACTTGGATTCATTCGGATATACCAATATTTTATTTCCCCGTTGCTGCCGCCACATTGTATTCATCAGCCCACCTGTTCACGCTACGCAATAGAAGCCATTGAACGTTTTGGCATGATCCATGGTCTGTGGTTGGCCATTGTACGTTTATTGCACTGTCATCCCTTTGCCAGGGGGGGATATGATCCGATCCCGGAAAAACGGCAACATGACCTCACTTACAACGCCAGGGAGACATAACCATGGAACAACGCAACATGATTCTGGCGTTTGTACTGTCCATGATTGTATTGGTGGGTTGGCAAATCATCTTTCCCTCGTCTGACGAACATAAATCTCAGACCGTGACTAAATCCGTACCGGCGGGTTCTCCGCCAGCGCCGGTAACACCGCCACCTGTGCAACGTCATCCGGGTCAAACAGAACATGCAACCCCTGCGCCCAAAATACCAGTGAAGAAATTTCTGAATATTGCAAGGTTGAATAATAATCTGCTGAATCTAACGATTGATTCCCGAGGCGCCATTGTGGTGGCGAAAACAACGCAATACAGGGAAACTATCAAGCCGGGGTCCGGACTTGTTTCTGTTTTGGGCAGGCGTGGCGATTACGCCCTGTATGTGAATGTCGGTATTCTGGGCCAGAAAACGCCGGAATTTACAGTGAGGAAGCAAACACACCATCAGGGTGTTTCCACCCTGGTGCTGCACGCCATGCTGACGGGAGGACGCTCTTGGGTTCGCACCATGATCCTGAAACAGGATAGCTATGTTCTCCATGTGGCAAATCGCATAACACATGGATCGGGGATAGACGTGTACCGTCAAGTGGTTGAGGTCAACCCAGATCGAAAAAAATCAAGAAGGCGTCAGTATAAGGGCCCAATCGGTTTGATAAATGATAAGCTGAAAGAGGTCTCCTTCAAGGATCTGGATAAATCCGGTTCGGTGCGTTATGTCGCGAAAGGTGGTTGGACCGGAATTATGAACCGTTATTTTATTGCGGCTCTGGTCGGCAATGGAAAACACCGGTACCACTATTATTTCAAGGGATCCAATACCACCTATCAGGCCGGGCTGATGAAGAAGGCACGGATGGAAGGGAACGACGCAGTGTTTGATTCACGCATCTACATCGGTCCAAAATTAACGCCGGTCATGAAGACCCTTCATGCCGGTTTGGAACGATCCGTGGATTATGGATGGTTCGCGGTTATCGCCAAGCCCTTGCACGATCTGTTGCTCTGGTTCCACAGCATGATCAGTAATTTTGGCCTGTGTATTATTCTGCTGGTCATGTTTATCAAACTGCTGTTTTTTTGGCCAACCAAGAAATCGTATGAATCCATGGCTTCCATGCGCAAGTTGCAACCTGAAATGAAACGGTTAAAGGAGTTGTACGGTGATGACCGACAGAAGATGGGAAAGGAGATGATGAGCCTGTACAAGAAGCATAAGGTCAATCCTCTGGGCGGGTGTTTGCCGATGGTCATCCAGATTCCGGTGTTTTTTGCTCTGTATAAAACACTGCTGGTTTCTATTGAACTGCGGCAGGCGCCGTTCTTTGGCTGGATTCATGATCTTTCCGTGATGGATCCATACTATGTATTGCCCATTTTAATGGGCGCATCCATGCTGGTTCAACAACAATTAAATCCGACGCCGCCAGATCCCATGCAGGCCAAGATTATGAAATTTCTGCCAATTATTTTCACCTTTATGTTCCTGTTTTTCCCATCCGGGCTGGTGGTTTACTGGTTAGCTAACAACATCTTGTCCATTGCCCAGCAGCGGTATGTCATGCACAAGATGAAGGCTATCTAGCCTGAATGATTCATCCATGCTGCCTCGCCCTCACTTGTTCCTTTGCCGCTGTGGTGCGATGCCCGCAGACAGGCGTAACGAAGCCTTGCTCAGGCGTCCGTAAGCGCGTGTTACGCCCTCCCTCTAAGGGGGCCTATCCGTTACCGCACAAAGGATTTGCCTGTCTGCGTGCGGCACGCACAGGCAGGCGCGATCATCACGGCGGTTCATGAATAATCTGACCAGTCAACGGATCGTAGACGCGTGATTTGTGTGTAAACAACGGGGTAAAAACATACGGAAACCATAGCTGCCATCGCCACGCCGGCAGGTCGGGGCGGACTGGGTGTCATCCGTATTTCCGGTACGGGCGCGTATGCCATATCGCTCCGTCTGTGTAGCAGGAAGAAACCATGGACGCCACGTCACGCCCAATATTCACATTTTTTTGATTCGGATGGCCAAATCCTTGATGAGGGGTTGGTGTTGTATTTCAAGGCACCACGATCTTATACCGGTGAGGACGTCATTGAACTACAGGCGCATGGTAGCCCCGTTCTTCTGAATGAGCTGCTCCGACGGATACTTGTTTTGGGATCAAGGCTGGCTGCTCCCGGTGAATTTACTCGCCGCGCCGTGGAAAACGGAAAGATGAGTCTTGAGCAGGCGGAGGCTGTTGCCGCCTGCATTGATGCGGCCACCCTGCGAGCCGCCCGTCAGGCCGAGCGACATCTACAGGGAGAGTTTGGCCGACAGATCAGAGCCATGATGGACAAGGTGGCGACGCTACTGGCACACGTGGAAGCGTGTCTGGATTTTCCCGAAGAAGACCTTCCGCCATTGTTATGCGATCAGTTATCTCAACAGATGATCCATGAAGTGCGGATACCCATTGATAATAGCCTGACAACAGCGGTGTTTGGGGAACGTCTGTTCCAGGGTGTCACTGCGGCGATCATTGGTGCGCCCAATGTGGGAAAGTCCAGTCTGCTGAACCGTCTTGCCGGTCGTAACCGGGCGATAGTCAGTGATGTTCCAGGCACCACGCGTGATACGCTGGAAGTGGATTTCGAAGTGTGTGGTATTCCTGTTCGCCTGGTAGATACGGCAGGTATGCGAAACAATGGCGATGCTATCGAACGGGAGGGCGTCCGACGCGCAAAACATGCCGCCAGCATGGCGGATGTAACTATTTTCGTGGGCGATACATCCCGCAACCAAACATGGAAGATGGAAGACCGCGTGGATATCAGGGTCATGAATAAATGTGATCTTCTTGACGATGGATTAGTCATTCCAAATAATTTTATACCTGTTTCAGCACGCAATGGCACGGGTATGGACGCGTTGATTAGGCAGTTGGCACAACACCTGGATGCCGTACCGACCGGAGAGGAAGGGCTGTTGATTACGCGGGAACGGCATCGACAATTACTGATGCGGGCACGGAAGCATTTACTGCATGGATGTTCGTTACTGGATGGCACGGAACAATTAGATCTGGTTGCATTTGAATGGCGACAGGTATGGTCATCATTGGGAGAGATATTGGGTATGGGTGATGTAGATCAGATTCTGGATCGGATATTTGCCAACTTTTGTATCGGAAAATAATAATTTTCCCGCATAACTCACCCGCATGATTCATGAATGCTTCCGATCCCTGCCCGCGCATCCCTCGTTGGCCGGCCGTATGTGTGGTTACGGCCTCTTTCCTTGATAATCCGTTGCGGAGGAAAGCCCTGCGCAATCATCACTGCGATTCATGAAACATACGGGATAGGTGTTGATCTTCTCCTTTACCAACACCGGTTCAGCTTTTAGCGTGGGCCGGATGCAAACCGGTTAAAATCGGAATAGAGATGAATAGGGGTAAGACAGCAGATGCTACAGCGCATTTTTGGTCTTTTTTCGAGGGATATCGCTATTGATCTGGGTACGGCGAACACGCTCATTTATGTTCGTGGCGAAGGCATCGTTCTGGATGAACCTTCGGTGGTTGCCATCCATGAAGGAGGCGGGAAACGACATCGCCGCGTACTAGCCGTCGGTGGCGACGCCAAGCGCATGCTGGGCCGTACGCCCGGTTCCATCCGGGCCATCCGCCCGCTGAAAGACGGTGTGATCGCCGATTTTGTTATCACCGAAGAAATGCTCAAACAGTTCATTCGCAAGGTACACCGGCGTAACTGGGGGCTGGCGCCGCGCATCGTCATTTGCGTTCCCTATGGATCTACCCCGGTGGAGCGCAAGGCCATTCGTGATACGGGGCTAACGGCCGGGGCGCGTGAAGTGTGCCTGATTGAAGAGCCAATGGCGGCGGCTATCGGGGCTGATCTACCGGTTACCGAAGCATCAGGATCCCTGGTGGTGGATATTGGGGGTGGAACCAGCGAAATCGCCGTCATCAGTTACGGCGGTATCGTTTATTCGCGATCCGTGCGCGTTGGTGGCGATAAAATGGACGAAGCTATTATCAAGCATTTACGACGCAAATACAACTTGCTCGTGGGCACCGCAACAGCTGAAAATATTAAAATTGAACTGGGTAGCGCCTATCCGCAGGAAAAACGCCGGGAAATGGATGTCAAAGGCCGGGATCTCATCAATGGCGTGCCGAAGAGTCTCTCCCTGGATGATTCCGAAATCCTCGAAGCCATCGCCGAGCCGGTCAATGCTATTATCGAAGGTATCAAGGTTTGTCTGGAACGCACACCTCCGGAACTGGCGGCAGATATTGTCGATAAGGGTATTGTGCTTACCGGCGGTGGTGCCCTGCTGGTGGGGCTGGATCAACTCGTGAGGGAAGAAACGGCTCTTCCAGTCACCGTTTCAGAGAATCCGTTGCATTGCGTGGTGTTGGGATGTGGCAGGGTGCTGGAGGAATTGAACCGCATGCGGGACGTGCTGTTCGAGGAATAATGTGGGTTAAAATCCGCCTCTGGACAGGGATTATGGCCGGACTGATGCTGCTGTTTTTTATCCAGACATTGCCCATCGGGCAGAAAATCGACCTGTTTATTTCCCCCCTGGTCATCACGTTGCAAGCCCCCGCACGCTGGTGGCAGGACATCAATCTATGGCTAACCGGACGGCAACACCTGCAAACCGAAAATCTGCATCTGCGGGAAGCATTGCAACAGCAGGCTGGCACGCAGCAGGAACTGCGCGCATTGCATGCCGAAAACACACAACTTCGTGCCCTGTTGGGCATGAAAACCTTGCCTGGATACCATTGGTATGCGGCCAGGGTATTGGGCCGAAGCCCGGATAAAAAGAGTCGGCGGTTGCTGCTTCGCTCACAGAACACAATCCGTCGGGGGGATGTGGTCGCTTCAAGTGAGGGTCTCGTTGGGTTGGTTGACACCGTGCAGGGTAAGTATGCTGTTGTGCGTACTATCCTTGACGCCTCCATGGCGGTTCCCGTCACCTTGCGGGGAAGTGGCCTTGCAGCTTTCGTTCGAGGCCAGGGTGAAACACTGCGGGTAAAGTTTATCCCATTCAAACATGCGCCTCCGGCAACCAGTATCCTCGTCACCAGTGGAGCGGGGGGCATCTTTCCACCAGGTATTCCTGTCGTCCGCATTATGCGTGTCCATAAAGTTCAGGGTAGTATCTTTGCGGATGTGGATGCCCGTCCAGTCGCGCACTGGCGGCGTGATGCCTGGCTTTCCATCGCTTCCCGACAAGGATCATGATATCTCCCGTCCCCTTGTTTGTTGCCGGGCTGGCCTTCGCGGGACTGGGGCTGACGCTGGCATCCGGGGGTACGTCCCAGCCGGATTGGGCTCTGGCGCTATTACTGGCCACCCTGCTGGCCCGACGCCATGCATGGCCATGGATATTGCCAGCGATACTGATTCATGATCTTGCCCTGTACTGGTCAGTCTGGGGTGTATTCCCTCCGGCGTGCCTGTTACCCTATTCCCTTGCCCGTCTGGATGTTCAGCTTGGCGCGGGCTTAGCACAGCGGCTGGCGTGGATGGTTTTGCTCACACTGCCCATGCTTTGGCATGGGGCGGGTATCGGGCAATGGCTATTAACGGTTGCCCTTTGCATTCCCGTATGGTTTCTGCTGGTGCAGCTTTATGAACGCCAATATGCTTGAAGTGCGTAACTGCTTTGAACGTCGTCTGCTCGTTCTCCGTGTTATGGGTGTTGTACTGTTCCTGTTGCTAACGGGCCGCCTGATTAACCTGCAATGGCTTCAGTATGAGGGGTTTTTTTTACAGGCGGAGCAGAACAGAATCAACGTGGTTCCCATCCTTCCCACACGTGGTGAAATTACAGACCGGAGCGGACATGGATTGGCCATAAACCGTATTTCCTGGCAACTCATACTCATCCCTGAACGGGCGGATCATATTGATGCGCTACTGAAGCACCTGCAACGGATGCTTCACTGGGGGAGAGACCGGGTAACGCGCCTTCGCTCTCGTATCCGACAGGCGCGGGCGGATATGCCGGTTCTGATGGCTGACCAACTGACCTGGAAGGAAGCCGCACCGATCGCGGCACGTTTATACCTGCTCCCCGGCGTGGATATTCGAGTCGAAACACATCGCTTTTATCCTTATGGGAAACTCACATCACATTTGATTGGATATCTGTCGCTGGCCAATGCACATGATGTCCGGGCGGGAGTGCTGCCAACGGAGAAGGTCGGCAGAAGTGGTGTCGAACGTTCGTTTGAAGCACATTTGCGGGGTAAACCGGGTGCACAATATGAGGAGGTGGATGTGCATGGCAGACGCATCAGCGTATTCCGTCGGAAGCCGCCCGTCATGGGATCTCCGTTACGCCTGAGTCTGGATGTGCACCTCCAGCAGGTTGCGGCCAAGGCTCTGGGTAAGCGCACGGGTGCGGTCGTGGTGCTGGACGTACATTCAGGCGCGGTGCTGGTTTTGCTGAGCCAGCCCGGCTTTTCTCCCAACAACTTCATTACCGGTCTGGGAGCCAGACAGTGGAAAGCATGGGTAGATGACAAACAGCATCCGCTGATCAATCGTGCGTTGCAGACCGCCTATCCCCCCGCCTCCACCTTTAAGCTGTTGACCGCCCTGGCCGGACTGCAATATCATGCACCGCTGGCGACTGGCGCAACGCAATGTCCCGGCTATCTCGAACTGGCCGACCGCAGGCTGCATTGTTGGAAGACACAGGGGCACGGCCATGTAGATCTGCACAAGGCACTGGTGCAATCCTGTGATGTTTATTTTTACAAACTGGGTGATCAACTGGGTATGAAAGCTATCCGCGATGAGGCCGAGCTCTGGGGCTTTGGGCAACGTACGGGCATTCGGCTGGCGTCGGAGGCAAGCGGAGTCATTCCCGGTGCGGTCAGGCGGCGGAACGGACGTACACGTCCATGGTTCCGTGGCGAAACCATGATCACTGCTATCGGTCAGGGCGTCGTTGATGTCACGCCATTACAACTGGCACGTTTTGCCGCCGCGATTGCCAATGGTGGCAAGTTACTTATCCCGCATGTTCAAGCCGGTCTGCCCCCCCGTGTGTCGCATGTTATTGATGTCCAACCCCGATATCTGGCGATCGTTCGCAAGGCCATGCGTGGCGTTGTCGCCGAACGACACGGTACAGCGCATACATACCTTAGCCGTTTGCCATGGCAGGTGGCCGGTAAAACCGGTACGGCACAGGTCATTTCCGATGCACAAGAGGCTGCGCATCTCCCCGCCGGCGAGCAGCAATATCGCTACAAGGATCATGCATGGTTTATGGGTTTTGCGCCCTACAAACATCCACGTATCGCATTTGCCGTGTTTGTCGAGCATGGGGGCCACGGCGGCAGTGCCGCTGCGCCTGTTGCCGCCGCAATCGTGCGTGCCATGGCAGCGGCTACGGCACACGCCGTGGCCGTTCGCCCCGCACGTCACACACCAATCGCTGAAGGGCGACCGGTGTATAAAGGACAAGGCTAGGGAGCGGAGATGCTGGCCTGTCTCAAACGCATGGACATCATATTGCTTCTCTGTCTTTGCGGTCTCGCCGTCCTGGGAATAGCCACACTCTACGCCGCCGTCTATGAGGGCGGCATTGGCCTGTGGCAACGGCAACTCGTTTATTGGCTGTTGGGGATGGGGGTGTTTTTTGCTATAAGTTGTATTCCCTTACGCATGGTGGGGCTCTTTGCCTGGCCTGTTTACGCGATCACCCTGATTGCGCTGGCGCTGGTGCCCCTGTTCGGAGACGTACAGATGGGCGCACGCCGCTGGTTGAACCTTGGCTTCATTTATTTTCAGCCTTCGGAACTCATGAAATGGGCGCTGATGCTTGTCCTGGCTCACTGTTTTGCCTCACGCACGGCAGCCTCGTTCAAAAGCCTCTGCGTGGCTCTCGTCTTGACCCTGGTGCCGGCCATGCTCATCGTGTCGCAGCCCGATCTGGGAACAACGCTGGTGCTGCTATTGTCCGCAGTCATGATGTTGTTTGTCACCGGGCTTCCCTGGCGCTGGGCGTTTTACGGGCTGGTGACCACGCTTGCCGCTCTGCCCGTGTTATGGCACAACATGCATGTTTTCCAGAAGCAACGCGTATTGAGTTTCCTCAATCCGGAAGCGGATGCATTGGGGGCCGGCTATCATGTGATTCAGTCCAAAATCGCCATTGGTTCGGGGGGGCTCCTGGGCAAGGGTTATCTGCACGGCACGCAGGCGCGCTTGCACTTTCTTCCGGAACAGCATACGGATTTTATCTTCGCCGTGCTGGCAGAGGAAGGAGGATTAATGATATCCGCCCTGCTGCTCTTGCTTTATGCTGTGATGATTTCACGTATACTCACGATTGCCGGTCGCGCATCTACGCGCTTTGGCAGTTTAATTTGCATGGGCGTGGCAATCATTTTTACGCTCTACGCCGGTATCAACATCGGTATGGTAACCGGTCTCCTGCCGGTGGTTGGCGTGCCGTTACCCTTTATCAGCTATGGTGGTTCGGCCCTGGTTACCATGCTGGCCGCGCTCGCGCTGGTGATGCGTGTTACCATTGAGTCCGAAGGCCGTGTGTACTGGCAGCGGCCAGGCAGCCCATTGGCTTGAGATCATCAAAGGAACCCCAATGTGTTGTGGTGGTGCGTGGAAGAATCGGCAACATGCCCTGCTCAGGCGTTCGTAAGCCCGGACGATTCATGAATTGGCGTGGGGGTTTCGCCTGTTTGCGGAAATGCCCGATTCTTTGGCCGAGTGCGCCACATTTTTCAACCGCCGTTGTTACCCCATGCAGCATCTGCTCCAGAGTTGCCTCAAAATGTATGTGCTTATTTTCGGTCGTTGGTACAATCCTTGGAATCCAGCCCATGGTTGTGAACGTGGAGGGATCATCCCTCTGATCACGTAAGGTACCAGCGGTAGGTCTGCTCAATACCCTGCCGGAGACTCATGCTTGCTTTCCAGCCCAAACGCAGTAGCCGGGAGATATCCATCAGCTTTCGAGGCGTACCATCGGGCATGGCGCTATCCCATAACCACCCTCCCTGGAAACCGACAATATCCCGCACCAGTTCGGCCAGCTCGCGGATCGTTATGTCTCCACCCATGCCAACGTTGATCATCTCCTCGCCTTCCTCGTGTTTCATCAGAAACAGGCAGGCGGCGGCCAAATCGTTTACGTGCAAAAATTCACGCCGTGGGCTTCCTGTTCCCCACAGGATCACCTTCGGTTGTTGTGAAGGGGAAGGAAGGAGAAGGCATGAGGGATCGCGGGCGGTGCGTTTGAAGCCAAGGTTGTGGAGAATATCGTCCGGTATCCGGCCATACCGGACCTCATTGGCGGCAATGGCCTCTACGTCACCCTCTGCGGCCAGTTTCGCTAAATGAAACTTGCGAATCAGGGCCGGTAATACATGTGACTTCTCCAGATCAAAATTATCATTCGGGCCGTAGAGATTGGTTGGCATAACCGAACGTGCATCAAACCCATATTGCTTATGATACGCTTGGCACATCTTGATTCCGGAAATTTTAGCGATGGCATACCACGCATTTGTCGGTTCCAGTGCACCTGTCAGCAGGCAGGACTCCGGCATCGGTTGTGGTGCCAGTTTCGGATAGATACAGGATGAACCGAGGAAGAGCAGGCGCCTAACGTGATTCCGATAAGCCGCATCAATGACGTTCGTCTGAATTTGAAGATTGTCACGGATAAAATCTGCCGGATAACGGCTGTTTGCAAGAATGCCACCCACCCTGGCCGCTGCCAAAAATACATATTCAGGCTTTTCCTGTACAAAAAAGGCATCCACTGCGGCCTGGCTTCGCAAATCCAGTTCCTTGGATGTGCGTAATATCAGGTGTGCAGCCCCCTCAGCCCGCAAGCGACGCACAATCGCGGATCCCACCAGACCGCAGTGACCAGCAACAAAAATTTTAGAATACGTATCCATGTATATTATTCGTGATGATCCAGGGCGGCGTATCCCGCGCGTTTGCACATCGCATCCCGCTCCGTATCCTTCAAATCCTCATGCACCATTTCCGCTACCAGATCCTCAAACCGGATGGCAGGCTCCCACCCCAGCCTTTGCTTGGCTTTGGATGGATCGCCCAGTAGCGTTTCCACCTCCGCGGGACGGAAATAGCGTGGATCCACACGCACGATGACCCGGCCATCCTTATTGCTTCCGGTCTCATTCGTGCCTTCACCCCGCCAGGTGATGTTCATATCCAACGCATTGGCCGCGGCATCCGCGAACGCTCGCACCGAATGCTGTTGACCTGTAGCAATGACGAAATCATCCGGCGCATCCTGCTGTAACATCATCCACATCATCCGCACATAGTCACGGGCATGGCCCCAGTCACGCTTTGCATCCAGATTGCCAAGATACAGGCAGTGCTGCAGTCCCAGTTTGATACGCGCCAGTGCACGTGTGATTTTTCGCGTCACGAAGGTTTCACCTCGAACCGGTGATTCATGGTTAAACAGAATACCGTTGCAGGCATAAAAACCATAAGCTTCCCGGTAATTCACGGTAATCCAGTAAGCGTACATCTTGGCGACGGCATACGGGCTGCGCGGATGAAATGGCGTAGTCTCACGTTGCGGCGTCTCCGTCACCTTGCCGTATAATTCGGACGTGGATGCCTGGTAAAAACGCGTCTTTTTTTCCAGGCCCAGCATGCGGATGGCCTCCAGCAAACGAAGCGTGCCAATGGCATCGGAATTCGCCGTATATTCCGGCTCTTCAAAGGAGACTGCCACATGACTCTGGGCCGCCAGATTGTAGATTTCATCCGGTTGTACCTGCTGAATAATACGAATCAGGCTGGAAGAATCCGTCATATCGCCATGATGCAAGATAAACCGTTGATCCGCATCGTGCGGATCATGGTAGAGGGAATCAATACGATCCGTATTGAACAACGATGTGCGGCGCTTGATACCATGCACCACATATCCCTTGCTCAATAGTAGTGCAGCCAGATAGGAACCGTCCTGTCCGGTAACACCGGTAATGATTGCCACCTTATCCATTGTATACTCCCATGTACCACATTAAATTTTCAGAGGCGGAACACAAGAATATTCTGAAAAAATGAAGATTAACAACATCTCCTCATCCGCATGATTGATCAATGCTGTCGCACTTCTTGTGTATGCCTCTGCCCACACCGAACCCTTCATGGTTCGTTCGTCCGCATGGCTACGATGATCCTCGTCCCCGGCATGTGTTACGGGCAACGGCCTTGCGTACTCACCACGGCGGCAATCATGTGGGTTAGAAAGGCCACCACCAGATCGATTCCAGCTCGTCCTTACATGCGGCGATCTGCGCCCGGTATCGTGCCGCTCTCCGTTTCACCTTGCGCGCCACGCCGATCAACCACTTCTTCTTCAGATAGGTCTTGCGGGCAAAACCACCCTGACCTTCATGGTAAGCCAGATACTGGTTGTAAGCATCCCATTTGGAAATGCCGAGCTTTTTATGGGATAGATTACCATACCAGCCGATAAAGTCAGTTACATCCTTGAAGCTATCCCGATCCGCACCCCGGTTGCCCGATTTTTCAATGTACCAGTCCCATGTGGAGTCTTTCACCTGTGCGTAGCCGTAAGCTGAAGACTTTCGGCCCCAGGGAATAAAGCCAAGCAGAGTGTCTTTGGGTGCCTTGGCCTGGAACCGGAAACGTGATTCCTGCCAGATAATAGCCAACTGAACATGCACCGGCACACCCCATTTATCAAAGGAGTGTTTGGCATCATCATACCAGCCGGATTTCTCACGGAAGATGGCACAACTGTTATTGATATGATGTGGTGGCGTGGTCGCACAGGATGACAACACCAATGCCGCCGTCATCCATGTAAGGTGAACGCGTCTCATCCCACGTGAATCCTGACCCGGATTACGCATGACTGCCGCCGCACCCTTGCTTGTTCCTTTATCCGCAACACATCTCCTTGTCGAGCGCCCGTATGCATCGCTACGCACGCCTTCCTAAAAATGCGTTGCAAACCAAAAAGCTCGGCGCAATCGTCACGGTGAGAGATGAATCACACGGGCTGGATGATACCCACCCACTACACACGTGCAACGTTTATCCCAATATGCGACATTACAGCAGTACGCGTTCGATACCACGCTGTTTAACATGTTCGACAAATTGCCGCTGCCAGTTCTGGCCCTTCAGATGGCGGATGAGTTCGACAACAATATAGTCCGCCTTGACGTCCATCGTATCTTCCAGCCGAGCGAGCCCCTGCAAGCAGGCCGGACAGGAAGTCAGAATTTTAACCGGTGTATTGCCTGCCAGCTTTGCTTTGGTTTTAAGCATTTCTTCTTCCTTGCGGGCACGAATTTTACCGGCTATGGCAGGATGGGCTATGGCCAGCGTACCCGCTTCGCCGCAGCATTCAGCGGACTGAATAGAGGGCGCGCCCAGGAGCGACCTGATTGTCGTTTCCGAACCATGCTGTTTCAGCGGCGTATGACACGGTTCATGGTACATGTACCGGACACCCTGGACATCCGGTACGGATATATTTTGGGTCATCAAATATTCATGGATATCCATCAGCGGCGCATCCGGGAACACCTGTTCCAGCTGATATGTCATCAACTGGTCAAAACAGGTTCCGCAGGAAACAATTACGGCTTCAAATTCCAGATAGGAAAGCGCGGCTTTGATACGATGGAACAGCACGCGATTGTCGTAGGTGATTTGATTGCCCTTTTGATAATCGCCGCTGGCCGTAGAAGGGTAACCGCAACATAAATAGGAAGGGGGAAGCACTACATTCAGTCCGAGATCAAACAGCATGGCCTGCGTTGCCAGCCCAACCTGTGAAAACAGCCGTTCCGAGCCACAACCGGGAAAATAGAATACGGCACGGTTCTTGGCCTTGTCGGTATCGCGCAGGATCGGGATTTCATTCCTGTTACGTCCGTCGATGCCCAGCATGGCGCGTGCGGTGGTGATGGGTAGCCCGGGCAAGGGCCGTTCGACAAAGTTGATGATCTGTGCCGGAATTCCGGAGATGTTCCGTTTTGCCGCCGGAAGCTTTTTGATCATGCCAACGCTGTGCGCCGCCCGATGCAAGAGGCGATGCGCCGCATAACCCCAGCCTATCACCGTCTTGCGCATCAGGCGCACCTCATCCGGATTGCTGGCGACCAGAAACAGCAGTGACAGCCTTGATCCGAGGTTAAAGTGCGCTTGTTTTTTATCCTTCAGGATCGCGCGCATGCGTTCAGTCACCATGCCGAAATCAATATTGACTGGACACGGCGCCGCACACCTGTGACAAAGGGTGCAGTGATCGGCTACATCCCTGAAGCCCGCGAACTGCGCAAATGCAATGCCGTTGCCGGTTTGCGATTCATATAGACACGCTTCGATGATAGCGCCGACCGCCTGAATTTTGTTACGCGGGGAATACAGCATGGAGGTGCGTGGAAAATGTGTATTACATACCGGTTTGCACTTGCCGCAGCGCAGGCAGGACGAAATCTCTTCGGACAAAGCCGTTAAATCCGTCGCTTCAAGAATGACGGACTCCATCTCCAGTAGATTGAAACTCGGCGTATACGTGAAGGTCAGGTCGGTTCCCGGCAGCAGTTTTCCACGATTGAACACACCTTCCGGATCCACCTGTTTTTTATATGCAGCCATTTCCTGCAAATACTCAGGTGGCATATATGCCAGCTTGGTGATACCGATACCGTGTTCGCCAGATATCACACCGCCCAGCGCAACAGCTTTGGCCATGAATTGCTCAACGGCATGGTGCGCGTGTTTCATCATGTCGTAGTCATTGGAATTGACCGGTACATTGGTGTGTACATTGCCATCACCGGCATGCATATGCGTCGCGATCACAATACGGCGGGACAAAGTCTTCCTGTGCTGTGCGCACACACCCTGCTGCAATGCATCATGACCACGTAATAAATCCATCAGTATGGTTTCCACTTCACTCCGGTAGGAAATGCGCAAGGCTCCCCGTTGAATCACACGGAACAGTGTTTCATAAGCATCACATATCACATTGTCCGGATCATGTTTCAGCTCAATTGCCGGCGCATCCAGCCCATCCAGACAGGCTTGCCAGTATGCGCGCGTGGAAGAAACGCATTGATGGCACCGGGCCAATTTATTGGCAAGAAACCCGTCATACTCGACGCCCGATGCGGACACATTTAAGGCATCACCCTTTGCGATCTTCCGGCTAACGCCCTTAAGGTACGCATGGATGCCATCCAGCACTTCCAGTTTGTTGGCAATGGAGAATTCAATATTCAGATGTTCGATAAAATCATTGTATTCAGATAAACGATGCAAGGGAATGACGACATCCTCATTGAGTTTGAAGGCACGCGTATGTTTCGCAATCGCCGCCATACGTCCGCGATCATCCCAGAAACGCTTGCGATCCGTTTCCGACGTGGCGACAAAACCTTCGCCACTCCCCTTTGAGGCAATACGGCAAATATCCGAACATCCCCTGGCTACTGACCGTTTGTTATTACCTGATATATCAATGAGCAGCACCACGCGCGGTCGTGCACGCCGGGTTGATTTGCTCGCATAATCAATGGCTTTGACATATTTTTCATCAAAATGCTCAAGGCCCTCCAGATGTACGCCATCCAGACTGTCCACATGTCTCTTGATGTTGACCATGGCGCGTGTCGCCGCAGTCAATTCCTGGCCGAAGAATTCGCAACATACGGTTTGTGTATATGTGTATGGTTCGTGCAGTACAAAGGTTGCTTCGGTAATGCATCCATCCACGCCTTCCTTCTGGATGCCCGGCAGGCCACCCAGCGCCTTGCGCGTTACATCCTTGCCCAGCCCCGGACGGCGGAAAATGGAACCATGGAGGGTCAGGATTTCCGGTGTATTCAGTGGCGTCCTGCCATCCGTCTCAAAACGGGACAGACTGAACTGCACGTCTCCGTCGGTTGGTATCTTGTCCATATTGTGATGGATACGCGTTACCACCAGCCAGTTTCCATCCGGTGTCACCATCTTCCAGGAAAGCAGGTTATCCACGCAGGTACCCCAGATCACGGCATGTTTACCACCCGCATTGGATGCAACATTGCCACCGATAGTGCAGGCCCACAGGCTGGTCGGATCGGTCGCGAACACATGTGGCCGGGATGCTTCCATCACCTTACCGGTTACCGCGCCCGCCTGTGCCGTGATCGTTTGCACCTTGCCTTTGTTGCCGATATTACGTATTTTAATGGATTCGATGGCATCCAGTTTTTCGATGTTAATCATGACGGTATCGGCATGCAGGGGTACGGATCCGCCACACAGGCCGGTGCCGCCACCGCGCGGAATCACGGTCATTCCCAGTTCGCGTACCGCCGTTACCAGACCGGAAATTTCCTCCGGCGTATCCGGAGTAATGACGCAGAATGGGTGTTCCTGCCGCCAGTCGGTGGCGTCTGTGGCATGGTGTGTCAGCGTATACGCATCAAAATGGACATTATTGCGGTGGGTATGGCGGGCAAAGGTTTTCAGCGCTTGTTTGTGCTGCTTCGGTATCTCGACAAACCAGCCGTTAAAACCGGCCAGCATGGTCCGGGTACAGGTCACGATACGAAAAACACGCGCGTTACCCTCGGCGGCGGCTTCGATGCGCGCCAGCCGGTTCTCATGCAGCATGCACATGGCGCGCAGGCGTTTCTTTTCTTTCAGTAACCCGTCTCTGAGAAAGGCATTGCGGGAGACGATCCACACGTCACCCAGAATCTCAAACAGCGTGCGTGCGCTTCTTCCCGTTCTACGCTGACCACGCAGGATGTTCAAATCATCCCACGCTTCCTGACCAAGGAAACGTAACACAATCTCCCGATCGGAACAGGAAGTATAATTATAGGGAATGTCGCGGATGCTATCGGTCAAACTAGCCTGAAATCATGGCGTTAATCTTACGCACAAAGCCTGCCGGATCTTCGGGCAGGGCGCCTTCCGCGAGCACGGCCTGATTGAACAGGACATCGGCAAAATCGGCTATCTTTTTCTCGGATCGCATCTTTGCCAGGCGTTTGATGAGTGCATGCTCAGGGTTGATTTCCAGGATGGGCCTGGCTTCCGGTACATCCTGGCCTGCCTGTTTGAGAATACGTTCCAGATTACCGCTGATGTCGAACTGATCGGAAACCAGGCAGGATGGTGATTCGGTCAAGCGATTCGTAATGCGTACATCCTTGACGCGTTCGCCGAGCGTGTTTTTCAGTTTTTTCACCGCGGGTTCCGCATCCTTGGCGGCCTCTTCTCCGGCCTTTTTTTCGGCTTCCTTATCCTCGTCGGATCCGATACCGGACAAATCCAGCTCTCCCCTGGCAATGGATTGTAGTTTCTTGCCATCAAATTCAGTCAGGTGGGTGGTAAGCCACTCATCAATCCGGTCGGAAAACAGCAGTACCTCAATACCTTTCTTACGGAAGACCTCCAGGTGCGGGCTGTGCTGTGCCGCGGCAAGTGTTTCGGCGGTGATGAAGTAAATCGTACCCTGACCCTCCTTCATCCGGCTGACATAATCGGTAAGCCGTACTATCTGTTCATCCGATTCTGTCGAGGAAAAGCGCAGGAGCCCCGCCAGTTTTTCGCGATTGACCATATCCTCGATGATGCCTTCCTTCAGGCAGTTGCCGAATTCCTTCCAGAAGCTTGCGTAATCATCCGGCTTGTCCCTGACCATATCCTCCAGCAGCCCCAGCAGACGTTTGGTGGCGCCCTTTTTCATTGCATCCATGGCCGGGGAGTGTTGCAGAATCTCGCGCGACACATTCAGCGGCAGATCACTGGAGTCCATCACACCGCGCACAAAGCGCAGGTAGCGCGGTAGCAGTTCTTCGCTGGCCTCCATGATGAATACACGGCGAACATAGAGCTTGACGCCATGGGTGGTCTCGGCCTGGAACAGATCGAAGGGAGCGCTTTTTGGCAGATAGAGCAGTAAGATATATTCGTACTTGCCTTCAAGCCGTTGGTGCAGGTACGCCAGCGGGTCTTCAAAATCGTGACCAATATGTTTGTAGAAATTGTTGTAATCCTCATTGGATAATTCGGACTTTGGCCGTGTCCACAGAGCTGATGCCTGGTTCACCGTTTCAATTTCAACGGGCTTTTCGTTTCCGTCCTCATCGGCGGGCACGGGTTCACCAGGCATGCGGATTGGAAAGGGAATGTGATCGGCATATTTGTGAATGATGGATTTGAGACGAAAGGAATCGAGAAACTCATCGGCATCTTTACGTAAGTGCAGTGTTATTTCCGTACCACGCGTATCCTTTTCCACGGTTTCCAACGCATATTCACCGTCCCCTGTTGATTCCCAGTACACGCCATGCTCTTTTGCCAGACCGGCGCGGCGGGTCCTTAACGTTACCCTGTCCGCAACCAGAAACGCGGAGTAGAAACCAACGCCGAACTGTCCAATCAGATGTGCATCCTTTTCCTGATCGCCGGAAAGTTGTTCAAAGAATTCACGCGTGCCGGAACGGGCAATCGTGCCGATACTTTCAATCACCTCATCACGGCTCATACCGATGCCGTTATCGCGAACGGTGATGGTGCGGGCCTCCTTGTCCACCTCAATATATACATGCAGATCGGAATCGCTTTCGTACAATGCGTCATCCGTCGTGGCTTCAAAACGCAGCCTGTCGGCGGCATCTGAAGCATTGGAAATCATTTCACGAAGGAATATCTCTTTATTGGAATACAGCGAGTGGATCATCAAATCCAGCAACTGTTTAACTTCGGTCTGAAACGTGCGGGTTTCCCGGGTTGTGTTGGCGGTCATGGATTCTCCTGAAAATGTTATACCCAGATCCCGCAAGTGCTCGCACACACATAGTGCAACCCCTTGATTCATCCAGCCTATCAAAAAAACATTCATCAGCAGTAAGGTGACAACATGTTTTTTCGATAGGCTATATAAACCAATGTCTTACACTCTGCATGCACGATCACTTTCAGGATCTAGGTTACACGGCTCTGGTTAACCTTAGTAGGGTCAGAGGCAATTCGTTTCAAGAGTTTGTCTGAGCGTTTGCCACGCCGCCAGTTTTTCGGCGAAGGAGCGGGCTGCATGCGCCGCAGCCAGTGAAGCGCGGCCTGTCATCGATCCCGGGATCGGTACGCGGGCATCGGATAATGCGGAATACGGAAACCCCGTATTCATATTTGAAGAGCCAATCGCAACACGTATGCGCGGCGGGGCAGCAGGGGGGTAAAGCATGCGGGTTAATCCCTGAAATTCACACATTTCAATGGCCGATCGGCTTCCATGCTCTTGATGAGGGCAATAACGGTTTGTAAATCATCCCGTTTTTTACCGGAAATACGTACTTGATCGCCCTGAATAGCGACCTGCACCTTCCGTTTCCCCTGTTTGATGTCCTTGACGATTCTCCTGGCCAGATCCTGACTGATGCCCTGCTTGATGACCAGGACTTGGCGCATGGCGCCGCCACTGGCAGCCTCAACATCACCGTATTCGAGGCATTTCGGGTCCAGATTTCTGCGCACCAGCCGGGCACGCAGAATTTCAGCCACGGTGTTCAGTTTGTAATGATCATCACCGATAATCGTGATACCCTCATCATTCAATGTGATGCTGGCGTTGCTCCCCTTGAAATCATAACGCGTGGTAAGCTCCTTATGAGTCTGATTGACCGCGTTGTCTATTTCCTGCATGTCGGTTTCGCAAACCATGTCAAAACTGGGCATGAGATTCTCCTGTGTTGGCTCACTGGCGTAACACCTGGATCCTGCAAGTGTTCGCACACACATAGCGCAACCCCTTGATTCATCTGGCATATCGAAAAAATATTCATCACCAATAAGGTGACAACATGTTTTTCCAATGCGCTATGTAAACCAATGTCTTACACTCTGCATGCACGATCACTTGCAGGATCCAGGTAATACATACACCCCGTTCATGGGTGGACGGCCTCATCCTGCATGCTGCGCCGGTATGTTGTCCATGTCCGGGGCTTTGACAAGTTTTACATTTACCTTAAGCATGCGAGAAACTTGTCGCGTGGATATACCATTGCAGGGTTGGGAACGGGCAAAAAGGCCAGTACGGCGCGTACAGGTTATGTCCTTCCCGCTTCCTAACCCGATAGCCGATCTTGAATAGGGGAATGCTTGCAACGTAACGGAATACAGCAGCGGGATTTTGTGGACAGTACCAGGGCATCCGCGGGAAGACGTGGGCGCATATTGCCGCACTCCAATCGTTTGCTGATACCCATCCTTCTGGGTGGCATGGTCTGCGCCGGACTGATATGGGGTTTTCTTGGTAGCGGAGGTCACGTTGTTGCCAGCACGGCAAGTACGCATGAGGAATGGATTGCTTCGAAGGTGCTCAACCCCGCAACGCCTGATTCCACATGGAGACATGTCACCATCAGGAAGGGCGATGTTGCCGTTTCCGTGCTTTCACGGCTGGGGTTTCCCTTCGCTGAAGTGAACCGCATGATTGATGCGGCCAGGCCTGTCTATCCCCTGAAACAAGTCGTGGCCGGGCGGGCGTTTGATCTCCATGAGCAGGGGAAACATACGGATGTCTATTACCCCGTTGACAGCAGTCATATGCTACGTTTGAGCCAGCGGGAGAACGGATGGACAGCAACACTTGAGCCCCGGGTTGTTGCCACCCGGCAGCTGGTATTTCAGGGCGTCATCAGGGAGAGCCTGTTTACCGCCGCGGCGCGTGCCGGCATGGATGATCGGACGACGATGAATCTGGTGGATATTTTTTCGTGGGATGTCGATTTTGCCCGTGATCTCCGGCCCGGCGATCGTTTCAGGGTGTTGTTGCAGGAACGATTTGGCCGGCAGGGAACATTGTTTGACCGGGTGATTCAGGCTGCTGAATTTATAAATCAGGGGCATATTTACCAGGCGGTGCGTTACACATTCCCAAATGGCCGAGTGGAATATTTTACACCCGATGGCAAAAGTGTGCGTAAAACGTATTTGAAAGCACCGGTCAAGTTCACGCGCATTTCCTCGCGCTTCAGCTTAAGGCGCATGCACCCGATTCTCGGCTATACGCGGGCGCACCGTGGCGTGGATTATGCCGCGCCTATGGGCACACCCATCCATGTCGTAGGTGATGGCCGCGTAGTCTACGCCGGCTGGAAAGGCGGCTATGGCCGCTTTGTCCTGATCCGGCACACCGATGGCATCCACGCTACAGCCTATGCTCACATGAGTCGCTATGCGCATGGAATCAGACGGGGCGTGCGTGTGCATCAGGGGCAAGTGATCGGCTACGTGGGAATGAGCGGTCTTGCTACGGGGCCACACCTGCATTTCGAATTCCGCGTGCGTGGGCGTGCGGTGAATCCCCTGACCATCAAGCGAACCCCTGCGAATCCGGTGCCTGCCGCACAAATGTCACGTTTCCGACAGCTTGCGGCACATGTATTGGAGCGCATGACACAGAGTCCCACATTGCTGGCCTGGGGATGAGCAGACTTCCGGCAAATGCCAGCGACTGGCTGGACAAGGCCAGGATGGTGTTCAAGATTGAGCAGAAGTCTATTGCCGCTACCGCGGATGCGCTCAATGATGATTTCTGCCGGGCGGTCGAAAATATCCTCGAACTGGACGGACGCCTGGTCGTGGTTGGCATGGGTAAATCCGGCATCATCGCCAAGAAGATTGCCGCAACCTTTGCTTCCACGGGGACGCCGGCATTCTTCGTACATGCCGCCGAGGCGCAACATGGCGATTTAGGTATGATTACCCGCCATGATGCCGTGCTGGCGCTTTCGCACAGCGGCGAGACCGATGAAGTCGTCAATCTGCTGCCCACAATTAAGCGAATGGGCGCGCCGCTAATCGCGATTACGGGCAAGCCGGAGTCCACATTGGGCCATCATGCCGATATGGTTCTGCATGTGAATGTCTCGCGGGAGGCCTGTCCGAATAATCTTGCGCCTACGGCTTCAACCACGGCTGCCTTGGCGCTTGGCGATGCACTGGCGGTGGTGGTACTGGAACAGCGTGGTTTCAGCCCGGATGACTTTGCGCGATTCCACCCGGCAGGCAGCCTGGGCCGAAAATTGATGCGAGTGGGTGATTTGATGCACAGGGGCGCCGAGTTACCTGTAGTGCAATCCGACATGTCGCTGAGGGATGCCATTGTAACCATGAGTTCCCATCGTATGGGGATTACCGGCGTCGTGGTGGAAGGTCGGCTGGCCGGGTGTATCACGGATGGTGATTTACGCCGCCTGATGGAATCCGGAGACCTGGATTTGGCGCGTCCCGTGGGCGAGTTGATGCATGGATCGCCGCAAACCATTGCCGCAGATCATCTGGCATCCGCGGTGATGCGGTTGATGGAAAAAAAGGAAATTACCGCCGTATTCGTACTGGATGAGAATAATGAGCCGACAGGCGTGGTGCATCTGCACGATCTGCTGCGGGCAGGCGTAGCATGAGTGAGAATTCATTTCGGACATTTCCATTGAAAAAAGCGTGCAGCATCCAAATGTTGATTCTGGATGTGGACGGTGTAATGACGGCAGGCTCGATCTTTATGACGTATCTCGGCGAGGAGATAAAGGCCTTTAACGTACGGGATGGGCATGGGATTAAATTGCTGCAACGCGCGGGCATTCAGGTGGCTATCCTGACCGGACGCACTTCCCGCGTAGTAGAAAGCCGGGCATCGGATCTGGATATTGAATATGTGGTACAGGGCAGCCTGAATAAGGAGGACGGCTTAAAGATATTATTATCCGAGTCAAGGTTGGATGCGGAGAGCTGTGCTTACATGGGTGATGATGTAATCGATCTTGCACCCATGCGCCACTGCGCCCTGGGGTTTGCACCGAATGACGCACATCCATCGGTGCTAAAACATGCGGATTGGGTGTCCGGCTTTGGTGGTGGGTGTGGTGCTGTGCGGCAGGCTGCGGAGGGGCTGATCCTGGCCAATCATGGCTGGATGCGCGTGATGCGTGAGCCTTATGGCGTTTCTTCCGCCGACTGTGGTTGGACGTATGACGTGGCTTAAATGGGGGTTTTTGGGGCTTGCACTGGGGAGTATGGTCGCTGCCGCATTATTGATGTGGCAGGCGCAACAGGGGCAATTTCAGCTCTCCGGTAAACCGGTGGCGGAAAAGACGCCTCGCACGCATGTGGATAAACCCCTGATCGTCGAGCGGGAGGCCGGGCGCACGGTGTGGCGACTGAAAGCGGTAAAGGCGGTACAACAACTCACGGGCACCATGCATTTGCTGAAACCCGAACTGGAACTGTTTACCGCAGCTGGAAAAAGTATACCCATTACAGGGAAGGAAGCATGGTTTAACCCGTTGTCCAAACAGGTGCGTTTCAAGGGAAATGTAGAGGTGCGGTATGGAGAATGGCGCCTGTACAGCGATAGCCTGCGCTACGACCATCAGAAGGGGGCCGTGGAGGTTCCCGGACCTTTTCGCATTGAAGGGACAACCACGCATGTCCGCGGTCGGAATCTAACGGCGTGGCGCGCTACGCAGCATGTTCGGGTAGAGGATGGCGTGTGGATTGAGGATATGCAGTCTGCACGCATGAAGTTTATGCCATGATACGTTTTGTTGCCGTACTGTTCCTGATGATTGTTCTTTTGGCCGGCGCGTATCCGGCATGGGCCGGACCGATCAAGGTACGGGCGGATCATTTGGATATCTGGCAGGGCAAGCAACAGGCTTTGTTTACTGGACATGTACATTTGACACGCGATGATTTTGAGTTGTTCTGCGACAAATTAAGGGTATTTTATACAAAAAAAAGTGGTATTGAACGCGGCGTGGCAACAGGACATGTACGCATGCGGCGGGGCGATAAACACGGGCATTCGGACAAGGCCGAACTGGATAATCAAGATCAAATACTGACGCTTATCGGACATGCCGTGATGGAGCAGCCCGGTGGGCGCATCGAAGGTGCGACGATTATTTACCATATCCGGGAAAAAACCACGGAGGTGCGCCGGGGAAAGGGTGGTCAGGTAAAACTGCGTGTTGACGAAAAGGCGACCGGCAAGGCGCCATTGGAGGCCTTGCCTTGAGTAAAGTCCATCATTTGTCCGCCGAACATTTAAGTAAATCCTATCATAAAAACAAAGTGGTACGCGCAGTCGGGATGGATGTGTATTCAGGCGAGTGCGTGGGTTTGCTCGGGCCCAATGGCGCAGGCAAAACGACCAGCTTTTATATGGTTTGCGGGCTGGTGAATTGTGATGAAGGTTCGATTACCCTGGACGGGGAGGACATCACACATCTGGCCATGCACCTCAGAGCCAGGCGAGGCATTGGTTATCTGCCACAGGAAGCGAGTATCTTTCGCAAGCTGACGGTGCGCGAGAACCTGTTGGGTATCCTGGAAACACTGGATATAGCACAGGAAGTGATTGAAGAACGACTCGGAGGCCTCCTGCTGGAACTGGGCATTGAAGGCGTGCAACACCAGAAAGCCTATACGCTGTCCGGTGGTCAACGGCGTCGTACCGAAATCGCCAGAGCGTTGGTGACCCAGCCACGATTCCTGTTGCTGGATGAGCCATTCGCCGGCGTGGATCCCATCGCCGTGGAAGATATTCAGACTATTATCAGTGATTTGAGGGGGCGTGGCATTGGTATCCTGATTACCGATCACAATGTGCGCGATACCCTGTCCATTTGCGATCGGGCATATCTGATGAGTGCGGGCGAGATTCTGGTACAGGGAACACCTGATGATATTGTGGCGCATCCGGATGCACGCAGGCTGTATCTGGGTGAACGATTTAGCCTGTGAAAATAACGGGCATGGAGAATTTTGAACGTGGTATCGTAGTGGCCATGACGGGGGCTTCGGGCGCCGCCTACGGGTTGCGTTTGATGCAGCGTCTTGGCCAGGCTGGCATACGTCAACATGTCCTGATTTCGCATGCGGCGCGCGTCGTACTCAGGCAGGAGCCAAACATTATTCTTCCGGAATCGCCGGAACGGATGGGGACTGTTCTGGCACGGCATCTGGATATGGCTGAGGAACATCTGCGATGTTATGCACTGGATGACTGGTTTTCTCCCGTAGCATCGGGATCAGCGGGCATCCGGCACATGGCGGTTGTTCCCTGTTCCATGGGAACACTGGCACGAATTTCCACGGGTGTATCGGATAATCTTATCGAACGCGCCGCCGATGTGATGCTCAAGGAAGGCGGATGCCTGATTCTGATGCCCAGGGAAACACCCCTGTCATCCATCCACCTTGAACACATGCTTTCGCTCGCCCGTATGGGCGTACATATCATTCCGGCCATGCCGGGTTTTTATCACCGGCCGGAGCGGGTGTCGGATCTGATAGATTTCATGGTGGACAGACTGTTGTCTCACCTGGGTATCGAAGATCAGGAGGGTAAGCGATGGGGCGGATAGTGTTCAGGCTTTGTGCATTTTCTACCCTGCTATTGAGCGGTTGTGCTACCATGGCAACGGTGGCGGCGGTGCCGGGCGTGCTTATTGAAGACACGGTACATTTTTTCCGCGGTCAGAAAGAGAGTCTTCCCGCCAGCATGCAACGTTCACTGGCATCGGTACAACAGGGGCTTCGCCGGATGGATCTGGACGTGGATGTACTGGAGCCTGTCGAAGGAGGCTATGCCATTCAATTCGGCAACGAAAAACTGGACGGTACCATGGAATTGAAACGTCAGACCCCCAGGCTGACGACCATTTCCATTATTGTATATCGAGGCGTAAGCCGTCAACATTCCGTTGAACAGACGATTGTCAACGTGGTTCGGGATGTCTCCGGGCGAAGGGATGCGCAAAAGAAGTTTAATTTCCGGGGGTATGGCCATGCTCGTATTCAACCCTCAATGAAGGCGCGACGGATTGGCTGGTACAGAGATGGGGCTTTGCTGGAGGTCGGTAAATCCGGAGAGGATGGTTGGATCAGAATCAAGATGCCGTCCGGGGGATGGGGCTATCTGAAAAGAAAATTTCCAGAGCAACAAGGATAGGAGATGATATGGGATTAGAGCAAACGGTACTGGATGATATCGCGGATAAAATAGCCGGGGGCCTGCGCTTGCTCGACGGGGTAAGGGATGAGGCGCAAGCACAGGTGAAAGCCATCGTTAAAAATGCACTTGGCGGGTTGAACATCGTCACCGATGAGCGCATGCAGGTAGCCGAGGCACTGCTTGCAAAAGCCCGTGGACAAATGAAAGAAATGGAAGCACGTATTGCGGCGCTGGAGGAGAAAAATTAGGGCCTCTTGCAAGGGTGAAATCGACATGAGATTTGATGGAACAGGATCTCTTCATCATTCTTTGCTTACCATCCTCTACCCGCGCCCCGCCTTTCGCTCCACCAGGCCATGCTAGCGCGTTTGCCGAGCGCTACGCTACGCGGACTGGATGCGGAGCCGGTGGATGTGGAAGTGGATCTGTCACGTGGCTTGCCTGCCTGGAATATGGTGGGACTGCCGGAGGCGGCTGTGCGCGAGGCGCGGGATCGGGTGCGCTCGGCCCTGCTCAATTCCGGTTTTGAATTTCCTCTCAGGCATATCACGGTTAATCTGGCGCCAGCGGATAAACGCAAGGATGGCGCTCATTTTGATCTCCCCGTCGCTGTCGGTTTGTTGATGGCCAGCGGGCAGACTCAAAAGATCCGGGGTGCGTCGAAAAATCCGGAAACGACGGAGAACAACATGCCCTTCATGATAGGAGAGCTGGCGCTGGATGGCCGATTGAATCCGGTTCCCGGCGTATTGCCGCTGGCCATGCATGCGCGGAAGATGGGGTTTTTACACCTGATCGTGCCTGAGGAGAATGCCATGGAAGCGGTTCTCGTTGAAGGGATCGAAGTGTTTCCGGCCCACAACCTGCTGCAGGTGATGCGTCATCTGAGTGGACGGGATTTGCTTGCTGCTTTACCCGCACAATTAGCCGCAGATACCGAGCGTATTGCGGATGCGCCGGATGCGCCGGATTTGGCTGATATCCGCGGGCAGCTTCAGGCGAGGAGGGCGCTGGAGATTGCCGCCACCGGGGGCCATCATTTACTGATGAGCGGCCCCCCCGGCGTGGGCAAGAGTATGCTGGCCAAGCGGCTGCCCGGGATTCTACCACCATTGACGCCGGCGCAGCGGCTGGAGGTGGCTCGCATCTATAGCGTTTCCGGCGATGGCAGCCGCAAACTGACGGATACAACGCCCCCGTTTCGCTCACCCCATCACTCCGCTTCGGATGTGGCCATGATTGGCGGCGGCAGCACGCCGCGCCCCGGGGAGGTGTCCCGCGCCGATTTCGGCGTGCTGTTTCTGGATGAATTGCCCGAGTTCAAACGCCAGGTGCTGGAAGTGCTGCGTCAGCCGCTGGAAGATGGTCGTGTGTGTATCGCCCGCGCGGCGGATACGCTGGAATTTCCGGCTCGCTTTCAATTACTGGCCGCCATGAACCCCTGCCCCTGCGGTTACCTGGGGCATCCCACGCGCGCCTGCCGCTGTTCACCTTCCCAGATTAGACGATACAGGCAACGTATTTCGGGGCCGTTGCTGGATCGGTTCGATTTACATGTGCATGTGCCACCGGTGGGTCAAGACGAGTTGGCGGGCATGCGGCCTGGCGAGCTTTCCGCGTCAGTCGCGAAACGGGTACGGACGGCGCGGGAACGTCAATATGCGCGATTGGGCGAGGGATGGGTCAACGCGCGCATGAGCCAGCAACAGATTGAACAATATGCCAGGCCGGATAAGGAAGGAGCGAAGCTGCTGGATACGGCGATGGAACGGTTTTCGCTTTCGGCCCGAAGTTATCACCGCATCCTGAAGGTCGCACGCACCATTGCTGATCTGGATGGTGTGGATGCCATATTTTCCTCCCATTTAGCCGAAGCACTACAATACCGAAGTGAGCAAATGGCCCAATTTTAGTCATTGCAACTGACAAAATTTGTCAGTTACGACTGCACTTGAGTGTGATGCCGGTCATTGTTGTTGGTACGCGGTTTGCTTTACTATCCACTGTGCCTCGTGATATCATGACTTGAGGGGCAATAACATTACAGGAGGATTCATCATGATAAACATCAGGAAGAAAGAGGAGAACGGGTTTACGCTGATCGAGTTAATGATCGTCATTGCGATTATCGGAATCCTGGCCGCGATTGCCATTCCACGGTTCTCGAGCTACCGCATCAAGGCATTCAATGCCGCCGCCTTATCTGATTTGCATACAGCCAGATTGTCGGAAGAGGCGCTGTTCACCGACTACCAGAAATACGGTGGTTCCGTAGCTTCCAGTGGAACGGCTGGTGCGGCGGCGGGCGAGAAGTTGACAGCATCCGGCTATGTTGCCACGGATAAGAATCTTGTTACGACCCCGGAGCAAGAGCCCGTTACTCTCAGTAAGAATGTCGACTTGCAAGCGACCACGGATTCCACCTATGCCTATGCCACAATTACAGCCCAGCATACAAAAGGTGATAAATCCTATGCTGCTGAAACAGATCAGTCAGGCATATATCAAGAGTCTGTTAAGCCAGGTGACGCTTTTTCGGCTGTAGCAGCAACTAACGGCGCGGATGCAACTGCTGCAAAGTATACCGTAATGTAGTGTTTCCGGCGGGTTTCCTGGATTTTCCGCTATGAAGCCAAAAAAAGGGGGGGAGCCGATGGCTTCTCCCTTTCACTTTTTTAGCCGACTAAATAGCACGGACTTTTCTGTTTTCTGCCCCGCACACGTCTCTGTGCGTCTCAGGGTCGGACGATGGGTCAGCTTTAAGCCCATGTTATTTATTTACGCCTCCTTACACAGATATTCGAGAAATAATGCCGGATCACAAGATATACGGTTGTTGCTCCCACTGGAGTGACGTGTCTGTGAGATAAGGAAGCACCGCGATGCCCC
>VAOZ01260442.1_pt1 | contig 47440 bp, 46 predicted proteins | sample 3394041 | NCBI WGS metagenome assembly VAOZ01 (sample SAMN08290431, study PRJNA428436) | hydrothermal vent metagenome | isolation source: Deep-sea hydrothermal vent chimney | place: Indian Ocean: Southwest Indian Ridge
CGATTGTATGGGGATTTGTAATGGCTCCGGATGCTGGATTCGAACCAGCGACCAAGTGATTAACAGTCACCTACTCTACCGCTGAGCTAATCCGGAATGTAAAAGAGCTGAAATTATAGATAAAAGAGGCTTAATTGTCAAGATTTGTGGCGTTTTCTTTGTAAATTGCTTGATGGAATTAGGAACTCAAGATTTCCAACTTTTTTTATAAAGATTTTATTGGATTTAATTAGTTTATTTAGTTTATTTTTTGATTCTTTATCAAATAAAATTTCGATATCTTCAAATGTAAGTGGACGTTTATCTAACGTATTTAATATCTCCTCTTTTGTATAGTTTGAAATAGATAATTTAGCATGCATGCGTGATACGATATGGATTGGTAAAGATGAATTGAACTGATGTGCTATTTTTAATAATTTGGTATAACTAATCCCATCTACTGGATATGCAGGTGGTCTGTCTATTGTTCCTATATCAATACGCGTTATATTTGGTATAGTTTTTAAAAAATTATTGATATTTTTTATTTCATTATCTGTATCATTTAATTCTCGTACAAATAAAATCTCAATATATAACTTATTTTTATAAGCATTAGCAAATTCTTGTACTTTACATGTAAGCATGTCAATATCTATATCTTTATGTGGTCTGTCTATTTTTTTAAATACATCGTCGCTGACGGCATCAAGAGAAAGCTTAACTTCATCTAATTTTAAAAGTGTATTAAAAATATTTTTATTCATCAATGTGGCACTATTTGTAAGAATGAGAGTTGATATTTCTTTTTTTATCCCATTTATCTTATCGATTAATTCATTTAAATTAGGATATAGCGTTGGTTCGCCATTAGCAGTAAGTGTGATAGTATCGATATTGTTGTGTTTTTTTAAAGCTTTTTGCAACTCTTGAATTATATCATCTACGCCAACAATATTTGTTTGTTTATCGACTGTCATAGCTGGTGCTAATTCACAATATAGACAATCAAAATTACACTGCTTAAACGCTGGTGAGAGATCAATACCTAAAGATGTTCCAAATCTTCTGGAAAACACGGGTCCAAAGATAACTTTATTTTTCACTTACTCTACGACACTCGTTTATAAAATATTTTGCATTTTCTACTGGTACATCTGGTAGTATTCCATGTCCTAGATTAAAGATATGACGTTTGCCCTCCATAATGATATTTAAAGACTGCACGCACTCTGTTATTGCTTCTTTTGAGTAAAGCCGACATGGTTCCATATTGCCTTGTAAAACGTATCTTTCTCCTAGCTTTTCTTTTGCATAAGCCATGGGAGTTGACCAATCAACACCAAAGACATCAAAATTACCATAAACTTTATCTAAAAATCCCATAACACCTTTAGGAAAAATAATTATAGGAATATGGGGATACTTTTCTTTTAAGTACTCTACAATTTCAATCATATATCTCCATGAAAATTCATCATATTTTGTAGGTTCAATCGCCGCTGCCCAACTATCAAAAATTTGTACCACATCTATACCGCTTTGTATCTGTCGCTCCATATAAAGCTTAACAACTTGAGTAACTTTTTTGAGAATGCTATGAAGAAGTTGCGGATTTGTGTACATCATCTTTTTGCTAATATTGTACGTTTTGCTTCCCTCTCCCTCTATCATATAAGTCGCTAGCGTCCAAGGCGAGCCTGTAAAACCAATAAGTGCCTTATCATCAGCTAACTGTTTTTTTATAAGCTCAATTGTTTCATATACATAAATTAATTTATCAGAAGCATTTTTACCATCAAGTAAGCTGTCTAAATCTTCTTGAGTAGTTATGGGTTTCGAAAATTTTGGACCTTCTCCTTTGACGAAAGAAAGCTCCATACCCATCTCGTTTGGGACAACTAATATATCACTAAACATGATACAAGCATCAACACCTACCATATCAATGGGTTGAAGTGATACCTCGCATGCTTTTTTTGGATCATGACAAAGACTTAAAAAATCACCTGCCTTTTCTCTTACTTTTTTATATTCTGGTAAATATCTGCCAGCTTGTCTCATCATCCAAACAGGAGTGCGAGAAGTTTCTTTGCCTAAGCAGGCATCTATAAAAATTTTGTTTGACATTAGTGGTTTCCTTTATGTAAAAAATATAGTGCTAAAGCTAAAAGAAAAATCGATCCTGCAAAATATAACATCTGCAAAGCACCTAAATATTGTATATGAAGTACACGTTGAAAAAAGTTTATGATAAGTACCATAATTATCACTTTTGCTATTTTATCTTTTAGCTGATCAAGAGAATGAATATCAAGAACTTTAGAGCTATTGTTATCATCAGTAGCTGGATCAATTTTTGATATAAAGAGCTCATACAAACCAAAGGCAAAAATTAGTAAAACGACACCTACAAGGTATAAATCAACTGCACCTATGATTTTAGAGACCGCATATTCGTTGAGTTTAGCCATGAGCATTGGAGTAAAGATAACATAATAAACTTTCACTAATACATGCCATATATCTAAAGTAGCAAGAAAAAACAGAACTATAGAGGCAAAAATACTAAAAATAACAGCTAAGATAGTAAATAATCTGCTATTCCATAATATTGATTCAAATATTTTCTCAAACATTACATCTCTTCTTGCATTTGAATCCATTTTTGAGCAATTCTAACAGCATTGGTAGCCGCACCAACTCTTAGATTATCCGCAACAATAAACATGTGAACAATATTGTCGCTAAACAAATCAGCTCTAATTCTTCCAACAAAAGTTTCATTTTTATCTATACACATAGCTGGCATTGGGTATTCATTTTCTTGTATATTATCCATAACGATAAGATTCTCGGCCGTACTTAACGCATTTTTAACCTCATCAATATCAACACTTTTGTCAAATGTAAGGGTAAGTGCCTCTGCATGTCCTCTTAAAGTTGGCACACGAACACAAGTAGCACTAAGAGATATCTTTTTATGCATGATTTTAGATGTTTCATCAATCATTTTTATCTCCTCTTTTGTATATCCATTGTCTGTAAAAACATCTATTTGCGGTATTACATTTAATGCTATTTGATGCGGAAATTTTTCATGTTTACTATTAGATAAGTTAAAAGCAAAGAAATCTTGCATCTGATTTACAAGCTCTTTCATAGCAGATTTGCCAGCACCTGATGTTGCTTGATAGGTTGCAACATCAACACGTTTTAATCCAAAAAGACAATCTAATGGTTTTAAGACTTGAACCATTTGAATAGTTGAACAGTTAGGATTTGCAATTATGCCGGTTTGCTGCCAAAGAGCAATATCTTCTGCATTAACCTCGGGTACAACAAGCGGAGTATCTTCATTCATTCTAAAATGACTTGTATTATCAACTACTACAGCACCAGCTTTTACCGCATAAGGAGCGAATTTTGCTGACACATGTCCGCCAGCGCTAAAGAGTGCAATATCTATCTCTTCATCTTGAAAAATATTTTCAGTTAGCTCTTTTATTTGATATTCTTTACCACAATAAACAACCATTTGCCCAACACTTCTACTGCTTGCTAGCGGTAAGAGTTTTGCAATAGGAAAATTAACCTCTTGTAAAACTCTTAGTATCTCCTCTCCCACAGCACCATTCGCACCAACTACTGCTACATTATATCTACTCATATATATCTCCTAGTTAATTTAATCCGCGAGCTTCTAAAAAAAGTGATTTTGGAGTTATAATATTATTTTCACTTAAAATCGCTGCTCTTTTTACAACTGATATCAATTCTCTTATATTTCCAGGCCATCTATATTTTAATAATTGCTCTTGCGATTCTTTATTAAAAGTTTTAATTTCTAGGTTATAATCTTTACAGCTTTGTTCTAAAATATTTTGTGCAATTGGTAAAATCTCCTCTGCTCGTTCTCTTAAGGGTGGAATATTTAATGGAATTGTATTTAAACGGTAATATAAATCTTCTCTAAATTGACCATTTTTTATTTTTTCAATTAAATTTGCATTTGTAGCAGATATTATACGTACATCAATTTTAATTGATCTAGATGAACCAAGCGGTCTTATCTCCTTTTCTTGTAAAGCACGTAAAAGTTTTGCCTGAACACTGTAAGGAATCTCGGCTATTTCATCTAAAAATAAAGTTCCATGATTGGCATTTTCAAATTCGCCAGATTTATTTACAGTTGCATCAGTAAACGCTCCTTTTTCATAACCAAAAAGCTCACTCTCCATTAAATTATCAGGTATAGCTGCCATGTTTATAGCAACTAGTGGTTTATTGGCACGATTAGAATGTTTATGTATATATTTTGCAAAAACTTCTTTACCAACTCCGCTTTCACCTTGTAGTAACACACTCACATCTGTTTTACTTATTTTTTGTGCCATAGTTAATATTTGTGATAAAGCTGGTGACGTCGCAATAAAATCATCTGTATTATCTTTTTTAACTCTTTTTTTATCTATCACCTTATCTGCTTTTACTAGTACTTTTATCCGCATAATAGCATCTATTAACGTATCAACTTCAAAAGGTTTTAATAAAAAATCTTTAACACCTAGTTGTATAGATTCAATAGCGCGTTGCAAGGTTGCGTTACCTGTCATAATAATAATATTATATCTGTTATCTAACTTTTTAATAAACTCTATGCCATCCATGCCTGGCATATTAATATCAGTAATTATAAGCTCGAAACTATCGTCTAGCCTTTTTAAAGCATCTTTGGCATTTTTAAATGTAATTGCTTCAAACTCTTTATAATCAGACATAGCTATCTGTAATGATTTACGCATATTTATATCATCTTCTACGATAGCTATTTTCAAGTTTTATCCTAATATCTATTATTTAACATTTAAGGCGGTTATTTTAACAAAATTTTGATTAAAATCGACTGTAAAACAAAGAGGTTTTAAAGTAAGAATGGTTAAAGAATCGGCTATATCATTTGTATTATAATCAAATGACTTAATCTGTACGCCAAGCTTGTCCATATATGAACTAAAAAAAATAAAATTTTTTAATATAATTTTTTGTAAACTCTTTAAGCCTTCTCGTTTTAGATACACTGATGCACCTTTTATACCGCTACATGTTGACATGGCAGGCGAAACAAGAAGTGAGCTATTTATTAAAATTGCATTTTTAACAACAGCTCTATAAGAGATAAAATATTCACTACCATATAAATTGGTGTGAAAAATTATTATTGTGCAAATTGAGAATAAGAGATTAAGATATCCATATCTACTTCGCAAAGACCGTCTTTAAATGTTGTTTGTTCTATATGGGCATGTCTTACCATAGCATAAACTGATGTTCTAACAGATGAACGCTTCATCATCATGTTTCTTACATAATCATGACCTTCAACTTTTACGCCACGTACTCTTTCTGCTATCAATCTATAAGCATCGACCACTGCTGCACGCTTTGCCAGAGCATATGCTTGTGCTGGTGAAGATGTGTTCATGGGTGCTACACCCTCACCAGTTACAGTAATTAATATTGGATGGTGCTTTGATACCACTGGGGTTACACTTCTTTGACTCATCTGATTGTTATAATGACTATGATTTTTATTTACATGTGATCGTGGTAATTCAGTCGTAGTGGTTTGATTGCAAACATACGTTGTAGAACCCTCTTTTTGTGATATATTTTTATTTGTTGGTGCTTTTGCAAAAACGAAAGAGGTTGATAATAGCACCAAACATAACAAAATAATTCTCATCTTATAATCCTTTTTTATTTTGTAAAAGCATTAAGCATTCCAACTTATTCTTCATCCTCTAAAATTTCATCTTTTTTCACACAACTAGAAATACTCACTACATCATCACCTTTTACGATATAAACTCCACTTGTATTTCGTGATGATTTTGAGATAGTTTGCATATCAACACGAATCATTTTACCTGTTTTTGTAAGTGCCATCATATCCATATCTATATCCACCATCAAACAGCCAACTACATTAGTGCCAGTTTTTTGATTTAATTTCATAGCAATTACGCCTGAACCGCCACGATTAGTAAGCCTATATTCACCAGCATCTGTTCGCTTACCAATACCTTTTTCGCTTACCATAAGTATCTCTTGTTCATCATTTGCTATTATATTTGCGTCAACAACTCTATCTTCAGGAATTTTAAATTTTATTCCTCTCACACCACGAGTTGAACGACCTTGTTCACGTGTTTTTTCTATTTCAAATTTAATACATTGAGCTTTTTGTGTCACAATAAAAAGATACCTAATCTCTTTAGTTGCAATTTTTGCTTTTACTAAAGCATCATCTTCATCGAGCACAATCGCTCGCACTCCATTACTTCTAATATTTGAAAATTCGGATAAATTTGTACGCTTTACCACACCTTTTTGTGTAAAGAAGATAACTGATTTTTCATCGCTAAAATCTGTAGTAGGTATGATTGAGCGTATATTTTCATCTGCTATAAGATTTAAAAGATTGACAACTGCTTTACCTTTTGCTGTACGACTACCTTCTGGTATACGGTAAACTTTAAGCCAATGCAATTGCCCACGGTCTGTAATAAATAGTAGCGTATCATGAGTATTGCATGTAAAGAAACTCTCAATAAAATCATCTTCATAGATAGTAACGGCGATTTTACCCTTACCACCTCGTCTTTGTTTTTCATATTGCACTAGTGGCACACGCTTAATATACCCACGGTGAGTAATAGTAACTACCATAGGTTCGTTTGGAATCAGATCTTCTATATCAATATCGTCATAATCATCTTCGATAACTGTACGTCTATTCTCATGATATAGTTCGATCATTTCATCAAATTCATCAGAAATAAGTTTATGTAATATCTCTTCACTTTTTAAAATAGATTCTAAATGTGCAACTAGTTCTAATAGCTCTACTAATTCATTTTCAATTTTTTCTTGTTCAAGTCCTGTAAGTTTTCCAAGACGCATATCTACAATACTTTGAGCTTGAATAGTTGAAAAATCAAACTCTTTGACAAGATTATCTCTTGCATTTTCAACATTTGTACTTGATTTTATAACTTTAATAATATCATCAATAATATCAAGTGCTTTTCTAAGCCCCTCTAAGATATGTACTCTTGCTTTTGCTTTTTCAAGATCAAATATCGTACGTCTGATAATGATTGTTTTACGGTGATTAATAAATTGTTTTAATATCTCTTTAATACCAAAAACTTTAGGTTCTTGATTTAAAATAGAGAGCATAATAATACCAAATGTTGTTTGTAAATTTGTAGATTTAAAAAGATTATTTAAAATTATTTCATTAATAGCATCACGCTTTAATTCTATTACAACTCTGATACCATCGCGATCAGATTCGTCTCTAATTTCAGAAATTCCATCAATTTGTTTATCTTTAATAAGAGCTACTATGCTTTCTATTAAACGTGATTTATTTACCTGATATGGGAGCTCATCTATTACAATAATATCTCTATTGCCCTTTTTTTCAATATGAGTTTTTGCGCGTACTTTAATTCGTCCACGACCATTAGTATAAGCGTCCAAAATCCCTTTTTTTCCAAAAATGATACCACCTGTTGGAAAATCAGGTGCTTTAATAACCTTCATAAGCTCAAGAAGAGTACAATCAGGATTTGCAAGAAGCAGTTTTAAACCATTTAAAATCTCTTTTGGATTGTGTGGAGGTATATTTGTCGCCATACCGACAGCTATGCCACTTGAGCCGTTGATCAGAAGGTTTGGAACACGTGTTGGCAATACTTCAGGCTCATGCGTTGTACCGTCATAATTTTCTATCATATTAACAGTATTTTTATCTAAATCTTTTAATAATTCGCCCGCATATTTTGTCATACGTGCTTCGGTATAACGCATAGCTGCTGCATTATCACCATCAATCGAGCCAAAGTTTCCCTGACCATCAATTAAAGGCATACGCATAGAAAAAGATTGTGCCATGCGAACAAGTGCATCATACACAGCTGTATCACCATGTGGATGATATTGACCAATAACATCACCGACAATACGAGCTGATTTTTTATACTTTGCACCAGCAGAGAGGTTTAATTTACTCATAGCATATAAAATACGCCTATGGACAGGCTTTAATCCATCTCGAACATCAGGAAGCGCACGACCTATAATAACGCTCATGGAATAATCAAGATAACTACTTTGAAGCGTATCTTCTATATTTATATTTTGTACATCACCACTATCTAATAAATCACTCATTAATAACACCTAAATATAATTTTGTATCATTTTATCTAAAATTTGCTTTAGAAATACCATTAATTTTTAACATGATTAAATTTTAATCACTAATCTTATTAATATTTCGCATGAAAGCGATAAAATTTTAAATGAAAAAATGCATAAAGGAAAAAAATGAAAAAATGGTTTATAGCTACTTTATTACTTCTGCCGTCATTAGCTCTTGCTAGTGATAAATTAAATACTGGAGATACTGCTTGGATGATTATGTCCAGCGCTCTTGTACTACTCATGACCCCTGCTGGTCTTGCACTTTTTTATGGTGGTATGACACGTACTAAAAATATGCTAAATACTTATTCTATGGTATTTGTAGGATTTTGTGTTGCATTTATTGTATGGATAGTGTGTGGTTACTCGATTGCATTTGGAACAAGCACAGGAGCTATAAATAATTTTTATGGCGGATTTGCAAATATATTTTTAAATGGAATCAAATGGAATCAATTAAGCGGAACTTATCCTACGTATGTTTTTGTTTTCTTTCAAGGAACATTTGCTGCCATTACTGTGGCTATTGCTAGTGGTTCTATTATTGATCGTATGAAATTTTCTACTTGGGTAATTTTTGCAGCTATCTGGGTAGTTGTAGTTTATGGACCAATTGCTCACATGGTGTGGGGTGGTGGATATCTTATGAAACTTGGCGCTCTTGATTTTGCTGGTGGTACAGTCGTTCACATGAATGGCGGACTCGCTGGCTTGGTTCTTGCATACTTCTTGGGAAAAAGAAAAGGCTATCCAATGCTTCCTATGAAACCTATGAGTGTTATGCTAACAGCTCTTGGTGCGGCACTTTTATGGTTTGGTTGGTATGGATTTAATGGTGGCTCTGCTTTTGGTGCAAATTTTATCGCTGGCTTAGCAGTTCTAACAACTACATTAGCAACTGCAGCCGCAGCTATTACATGGTTAGTTATTGAATGGATTGTATATAAAAAACCAACACTTTTAGGTGCTGCTAGTGGTGTAGTTGCTGGTCTTGTTGCCATTACTCCTGCTGCTGGTTTTGTTGGTGTTGGTGGTGCTTTTGCAATCGGAATAGGTGGTGCTTTTGTTGGATACTTTGGTGTTGCAACATTAAAGAAAATATTTGGCTATGATGATAGTCTTGATGCTTTTGGTATTCACTTTTTAGGTGGATTATGGGGTGCTATTGCTACTGGTATTTTTGCTCTTGACAACAAAGCATTATTATGGGCTGGACCACTAAAAGATCATGGCGACAGATTAGGTCAAATATGGGTACAAATTGAATCAGCTGCAATAGTTACGATTTATACATTAATTGGAACAATTGTAGTTTACTTTATAGCCTCAGCTATTACTGGTGGTGCACGCGTTAGTGAAGAGATTGAAGAGATAGGTCTTGATGAAACAGTCCACGGCGAACGTGCATTTAATTTATAAGGATATGTTATGAAAAAAATAGAAGCAATAATTAAACCTTTTAAACTCGAAGATGTTAAAGATGCTTTATCAGAAATTGGCATAACTGGGATAACCGTAACTGAAGTAAAAGGTTATGGTCGTCAAAAAGGTCATAGTGAGCTTTACCGTGGTGCTGAATATATAGTTGATTTTCTCCCAAAAATCAAAATGGAGATAATAGTTTCTGCCGAACAGGTAGAACAAGTTAGTTCAACCATCATTGAAGCAGCAAGAACAGGTAAAATAGGTGATGGTAAAATCTTTGTTAGTAGTATCGATCAAGTTATACGAATCCGTACTAGTGAAACTGATAAAGAAGCTATTTAACTGATGTAACGCACTTTTACAAAAAGTGCGTTACTATCTTATAGTATAATGTCATCTTAATTTTAATCTAGGAAAACAGATGAAAAAAACATGGTTATTTATTATTATAATTTTAGGTATTATAGGTTTTATTTATTTTTCTCCAATGTTTGGTAGGACACCTCCACAAATTATAATATCGGCAAATAAATATATTAATCCTAGTAAACCTGTTACCATAACTATGAGTGATAAACTTGGTTTAAAGAAATATAAAATAGCATTAATAAGCGATGGACATATTCAAAAATTAATATCTTCAAGGCAAAAATCATTTAATAAAACACAAGTTATCAAGATACAAATTCCAGCAAATTTAAATAATCAAATAATTACAATTGATGTATTGGCAACGGATAATTCTAAATGGCATTTTTTTAGTGGAAATAGTTCTCATAAAAGTATTACATTAAGAACAATTTCAACTCCACCTTTTATTTTAGTTATTGATAATTCTTATGCAATTGGAAATGGCGGTAGTGCTATCGCAATTGTTAAAATTCAAGATAAATTTTTAAAAAGTGCATATATTTTAGTTAATAATAAATACAAATTTCATTTAACTCCTTTTTATAAAAAAGGTTACTATATATCATTGCTAGCATGGCCGCTTGGTAATAAATCATTTAATGCAAATGTAATAGCTACGGATTTAGCTGGCAACTCTTCTCAAACTCAGATTCCCTTGTATTGGAAAAATTATAAATACAAAACTACTAAAATCAAAGTACCCAAAGCCTATATACTCTCTAAAGTTGTAAGATTATTAAGTAGAGCTAAAATGAGTATACCAAATACAGTAGGTAAAATTTTTGCAAAAGCAAATAGTGTTATGAGGATTAAAGATAACCATGAACTCTCACTCCTAACTACAAAAACTGACTCACAACAGATAAACTCTTTTTCGCTACATAATTTTAGACCGTTGCCTGGTTCTGCACTTGAGGCATATTTTTCTGAACACAGAATGTATTATTATAATCATAAACTAATTTCTCAATCTTATCATCAAGGTATTGATGTTGCTAAAAATGCTCACTCAAAAGTATATGCAAGTAATTTAGGAAAAGTGACGGCTGAAACTTGGATAAGCCTTTATGGTAATGCGCTCATTATTTATCATGGTCTTGGACTTTATACACTTTTTGCACACACGTCATCTTATTTAGTGCCCTTAAACGCCACAGTCCACAAAGGAGAAGCTGTTGCAAGAACTGGAGCGACAGGTGATGCCTTTGGACCACATTTGCATTTTGGAGTATATATTCAAGGTAATGCAGTAAATCCATTTGAATGGCTCGATAGTCATTGGATAAAAATAAATATTACCAATATAATCACAAAAGCAAAAAAAATTATAAATAACTGACCTTACGCACTTTTATAAAAAAGTAGATAAGATAAGTAATACCAAATCCATAAATAAGGGGTGTGTTTTGCTTGATAATATTTTACTGCAAATTGCAAAAGATGCAATTTTACAAAAATTTAATTTTACAAATATCTTAAATAAGGATGATTTAATCTTAAATTATCCATATTTAAAACAAAAAGGTGCTAGTTTTGTTACTTTAAATTTAAATGATAATCTAAGAGGATGCATAGGCTCAATTATAGCCTATAAAGAGCTATTTGATGATATTTCTACTAATGCTATATCTGCCGCATTTAGTGACCCACGATTTTCTCCTTTACATGTAGATGAACTATCGAATCTTGAATTAGAAGTCTCTGTTTTATCTCCTGCCCAAATGATTGAATATAATAATTTCGATGACTTACTTACTAAGATTACACCGTTTAAGGATGGATTAATTTTACAAGATGGTGCATATCAAGGAACATTTCTGCCGCAAGTATGGCAACAGTTGCCAAATAAACAAGATTTTTTAGAACAATTAAGCTATAAAGCTGGTGTAAATCCATCAATTTATAATAATCATCCAGTTATTTATAAATATCAAGTTCAAGCAATTAAAGAAAAATTCGATAAAATCAAATAAGTAATTATCTTAATTAAGATAATTTTTGTCTTATTTATAATATAATGTCATTAAATTTAAGAGCATCTCTAAAAACCCTAATGTTCTCAGGGTTTTTAGAGATGCTCTTAATCTAAAAGGAATTAATATGTCGCAAAATAGTGTCGATAAAATTCTAGCTCAAGAATATAAACTCGGATTTACCATAGACTTTGAATCAGATACAGTACCTCCTGGATTAAATAATGATGTTTTAAGATTTATCTCTGCTAAAAAAAATGAACCGAAATGGATGGAAGAGTTACGCATTAAAGCTTTAGCTAGATGGGAGAAGATGCAAGAGCCAAATTGGGCACATCTTCATTATAATAAAATAGATTATCAAAAAATATCTTATTTTTCTGCTCCTAAAAAATCACCAAATAGTTTAGATGAAGTAGACGAAAGCATTTTAGATGCGTATGAAAAACTTGGAATTCCACTTCAAGAGCAAAAAATGCTACAAGGTATTGCAGTTGATGCGGTCTTGGATTCCGTTTCTGTTAAAACAACATATTCTAAAACTTTAGAAGAAAAAGGCATTATTTTTTGTTCTATCTCAGAGGCTCTACATAAGCATACCAAATTGATACAAGAATACATGTTTTCGGTAGTACCTATGAGTGATAACTATTTTGCCGCGTTAAATGCTGCTGTTTTTACAGATGGAACTTTTGTTTATATTCCAAAAGGCGTGCGATGCCCAATGGAGTTATCTACATATTTTAGAATTAATGCAAAAAATACAGGACAATTTGAACGTACTTTAATTATTGCAGATGAAGGTAGTTATGTTTCTTATAATGAGGGATGCTCTGCGCCACAACGTGATGAAAGCCAACTTCATGCTGCTGTTGTTGAATTAATTGTCAAAAAAGATGCGCATATAAAATATTCTACAATTCAAAACTGGTATCCAGGCGATGAAAATGGTAAGGGTGGAATATATAATTTTGTAACTAAACGTGGGCTTTGTGATGGAGAAAATTCTAAGATTTCTTGGACACAGGTTGAAACTGGTTCAGCAATTACTTGGAAATATCCGAGCTGTATCTTAAAGGGTGATAATTCTGTTGGAGAATTTTACTCCGTTGCCGTTGCTTCAAGAGCACAACAAGCTGATACAGGTACAAAAATGATTCATTTAGGAAGAAATACACGTTCAACTATTATCTCAAAAGGTATTTCAGCCATGAAAGGAGAAAATAGTTATCGTGGTTTAGTTAAAATAAATCCAAAAGCGTCAGGAGCACGTAATTTTAGCCAATGTGATAGCTTACTTATAGGCTCTGATTGTGGGGCGCATACTTTTCCATATTTAGAATCACAAAATTCAACTGCACAAATTGAGCATGAGGCAACAACATCAAAAATTAGTGATGAACAGCTTTTTTATCTTCGTCAGCGAGGAATTAATGAAGAAGATGCGGTTTCTATGATAGTTCATGGATTTTGTAAAGAGGTATTTGCACAACTGCCTATGGAGTTTGCTGTTGAAGCAAAAGAACTTTTAAATTTAACACTAGAAGGAAGTATCGGATGATAGAAATTAAAAATATACATGCAAAGATAGGAAATAAATCAATTTTAAAGGGTTTAAATCTAAAGCTTGAAAAAGGTAAAATTCATGCAATCATGGGTCCAAATGGTGCTGGCAAATCAACTTTATCCAAAGCAATAGTTGGACATTATGATGTTTGTGTAACTGAGGGTGAAATAATATATAAAGATAAAGATATTTTACAAATATCCCCAGAGGAGCGTGCCTTAGAGGGTATATTTTTAAGTTTTCAAAACCCTGTTGAAATCCCTGGTGTCAATAACGCATACTTTTTACGTACTGCTTTAAATGCTAAAGAAAAATATGAAGGTAAAAAAGAGACAAATGCGGCAGAGTTTTTGAAACTAATGCGTAAACATGCCAAACAGCTTGACATGAAGCCAGATATGATATCTCGTGCTTTAAATGATGGCTTCTCTGGTGGCGAAAAAAAACGAAACGAAATCTTACAGATGGAAATTTTAGAACCTGATGTGATTATTTTAGATGAAATTGATTCTGGTTTGGATATTGATGCATTAAGAGCTGTTTCTGAAGGAATTAATCGCATGAAAAATAGCGAAAGAACGTTTTTAATTATTACACATTACAGTAGAATACTTGATTATATAGAACCTGACTATATTCATGTTTTAAAAGATGGACGTATTGTAAAAACAGGTGGGGCAGACCTTGTTAAAACATTAGAAGCCGAAGGATATCAAGCGATCCAAAAGGAGATATAATGCAACCAATTGAGCTATCACTTGCAGATAAAAATCATCCTTTATATAAAACGCTAGAGAGTCTTGGTGTTCCTGGTAATAAAACAGAACAGTACAGACATTTTGCAATTAAACCGATTTTAGCACGTAGATATTCTTTATTGATACCATCACATGTAACTCCAAAACAAGGCTCAAAGCTAATTATCAAAGATGGCATCGTTACAGAATTTCCAAAAGGCGTACATGTAAGCATTAATAATAATTTTCAAGCAGATATTACGCATTATGATGCATTATACTTTTTATCACACATATTAAATCCAGCTGTAATTTCATTACAAATTGATGAAGATATAGATTTTGAGATACAACATCACTTTACATGTGAACAAACTTTACTTCTATATCGTATTGCAATTAAAAGTGCTAATAATATTCAAGTAGAGATATTTGAGACCTTTAATATGAAAAATAGCAACAACAGTTTGCTTATTTATGGAGTTGATGCAGATATTGGCGAACATACCACTTTACGCTGGATTCGTGATGAAAAAAGTTTTTATAATCAAAGCAATGTAATAGGAACTCATCATTTTAACACAAAGCATCATGGAGCTTTTGAATTAAAAACATTTGATTTTGGTAGCGCAACAGTTCTTCATCTATATAAGATAGATTTGGATAACTATGCATGGACTGACGCTATGCATCTTTTATTAGCCACCAAAGAAGCGCGTTTAGGTAATGTCTTATTTATAAACCATAACCAGCCTTATGCAAAAAGTGTTCAAGATGCTAGAAGCATTTTAAAAGATAAATCTTTAGGTATTTTTGATGGAAAAATTAAAGTTGCACATGGAGCTAAATATGCTAGTGCAAATCAGCACTCCAAAGCAATTCTTCTTGGCGAAAATAGCCATATGTATACAAAACCGCAGCTCGAAATATATACAGATGAACTCGAAGCATCACATGGCTCTACCATAGGACAATTAAATGAAGATGCTTTATTTTATTTGCGTTCACGTGGTATTTCACAAGAAGATGCACGTAAAATGCTTGTACTTGCATTTGCAGATACTTTAATACGGACAATCAAAAGTGATAAGATTACAAAACGTATTCACAAAGATTTCGAAGATACATATTATACTACTTAAAGGAGATTGTAATGACTATGCATGAACAAGTTCAAATCTATAAAGAGGATTTAGAACTCTTGGGTGATAAAGATAGTAAAATGGAGTATATTTTAGATTATGGTAAAGAAGCTACTAAGCTAGCTTCCCATGAAAAAAATGATGCTAATATCATCAAAGGCTGTGCGTCTCTTGCATGGCTACAAAAAGATTTTATTGATGGTAAAATAATGCTTAAAGCCGAAGGCGATTCTATTATAGCAAAAGGAATGTTGGTTATGTTGCTTGCTATTTTTAACAACCGTACGCCAGAGGAAATTTTAACATTTGATTCAAATGAGTTAATGCAGATGGGAGTCATGGAATTACTAAGTCCTGTTCGCCAACAAGGAATGGAAGCATTTTTAAATGTTATTTATGGATATGCAACTAAAAATAGTATCTAATCTTACACACTATAAGGAGATGTAATGGAAATTAAAGATTTAAAAGAAAAGATTATTGAGAAATTAAAAGAGATTTATGACCCTGAAATTCCAGTTAATTTATATGATTTAGGTTTAATTTATAGTATAGATTGTGGAACTTCTGAAAATAAAATAACTTGTATTATTACTATGACACTTACCTCGGCCACCTGTCCAGTTAGTGATAGTATTGTTGGTCAGGTTCGTAATATCAGTTCACTAATTAAAGAGGAACCAGATTTGGATATTGAAGTAAATTTGGTTTTTGAGCCAGCTTGGTCACAAGAGAAAATGAGTGATGATGCAAAATTACAATTAGGATTATTATAATTTATGCAAGAAATTAAATTAACAGAGTTTAGCCATGGCGCTGGATGTGGATGTAAAATCTCCCCTATGCTTTTAGATGAAATATTAAAAAATACTCAAGACAATACCTCTTATACAAAACTTTTAGTAGGTAATTCAAACAAGGATGATGCTGCGGCTTTTGATATAGGAGGAGATCGCTCTATCATCTCTACAACTGACTTTTTTATGCCCATAGTTGATGACCCTTTTATATTTGGTAAAATTGCTGCAACTAATGCTATTAGTGATATTTACGCTATGGGTGCAACTCCATTAATGGCGATTTCAATATTTGGTTGGCCAATTGACAAGTTAAGTGCTAAAGTTGCAAGCAAAGTAATTGAAGGTGGGCGAGCTACATGCGAAGAGGCTGGTATTCCGCTAGCAGGCGGTCATTCTATCGATTCTTTAGAGCCTATTTTTGGATTAGCTGTTACTGGTATTGTAGAAAATAAAAATCTCATGACAAATGATGGGGCACAAGAAGATTGTTTAATATTTTTAACAAAACCAATTGGAATAGGCATATTAACAACTGCGCAAAAACAAAAAAAGATACAAAATACACATATCAAACCTGCAATTAATACTATGACATCTTTAAATAAAATCGGCTCACAATTAGCTCCACTATCTAGCGTAGTTGCTATGACGGACGTTACAGGGTTTGGACTTTTAGGACATTTAACCGAAGTTTGTGAGGCTAGTAAAATCAGTGCGGCTATCTGGTTTGATAAAGTACCGCTTTTACCAAATGTTGAAATGTACAGACAACTCGGATGCATACCAGGCGGCTCACGTAAAAATTTTATAAGCTATGGTGATAAAATTAATACAATGACCAAGCAACAACGTGAGATATTATGTGATGCCCAGACATCCGGTGGTTTACTGATATTCGTTAAAAAAGATGAAATTCAAGAATTTTTACATGTAACGAAAAAAGCTGGTTTAACGCTAAATGCTATCGGAGAAACAGTAAAACAGCAAAACAAGCTGATAGAAATAATATGAGTGATAATCTAACTTCTGATTTTAAATCAATTGTTTTAAATAATACCCTCCTAATAGACGTCAGAGCGCCAATCGAATATAAAAACGGAGCATTTTTAAATAGTATAAATTTACCTATTATGGATGACAAACAAAGAGAACAAGTAGGCACAATATACAAGCAAGAAGGACATGAAGAGGCTGTAAAACTTGGATATAATTTAGTAAGTGGTGAGGTAAAAAAACAAAGAGTCTTAGCATGGATTGATATTATAAAACAATATCCAAATGTTCTGCTTTATTGCTTTAGAGGTGGGCAACGTTCACAAATTGCCCAGCAATTTATAAAAGATAATGGTTATGATATTGTAAGATTACAGGGCGGATATAAAGCTTTGAGAAATTATTTAATAGAACAAGTTGAAAATTCATCATATCTGTTTAAGCCTATACTTTTAGGTGGTAGAAGTGGAAGTGGCAAAACAATTCTTTTAAATAAGCTTAAAAATTCTATAGATTTAGAAGGTTTAGCAAACCACAGAGGTTCATCTTTTGGTAGAAAAATTACACCTCAGCCCACGCAAATAAATTTTGAGAACAATTTAGCCTATAAATTTATACAAAAAATTAATCAAGGTCATAATAACCTTATATTTGAAGATGAGGGAAAATATGTTGGTAAGATATATATTCCTAAAAAATTTGCACAACATCTAACATCAGCTCCGTTAATTATATTACAAACTCCAACACAACAACGAGTTGAGACCACTTTTGATGAATATATTGTGCAAGCTCAAAAACTTTATAACAGTTCAAAAGATTATACACTTGATGATTGGGCGCAAGGTATGAAAAAGGCTATTTTTCGCATACGAAAACGTTTAGGTGATGAAAAATACCAAGTATTAGATAATATTTTTGAAAATGCCCTAAAGAAGCAAAAACAAAGCAGCTCACTAGAAGGATATAAAGAGTTTGTGCAGTTTTTATTACAAGAATATTATGATCCAATGTATGATTATCAAATAAAAAAACGATCTAATAAAATACTTTTTAAAGGAACACAAGAAGAAATATTTGATTTTTTACATACTAAGTAAGAGAGGATAATTATATTTTTAAGTAAATATTAAATTAATAATGGTTATTATTATCATCTTAATTATTAGTAAGGTGAAAAAATGAAAATAATAGCTATTGTTTTTATAATGTTACATCTCTCTTTATTAGCACAAAATACAATTTCAAAAAAAGATAGAGAGTCTCCGCACTCAATCAAAGAAACTTTAAATCTCTCTCAAATGCCATCTATTAAAAATATTTCTACTGTATCTCATTTAAGACACATGGGTACTGCTGGTAAAATGAGCGGACAATTTATGCTTATGTATGCTGGGTATAATTATAAGCCAATGGCTGCTAAAGATATATATGCAACTGCTATTGGTGGGGAGTTTAAATATGAATTAGCAAAATTAGATGGTTTTAATGCAGCGGCTGCCATTTATACATCCCAAGATATCAATAGTTTAACAGGTAGCAGCTATAAAGGTTATCAAAACAATGAGCTCTCTTCATCGAAGGGTAAATACACTAATATAGCCGAAGCGTATATAAATTATCAACATAAAAATTTTAATTTCCGAGCTGGAAGACAGGTAATAATCACCCCACTAGCAGATAATGATCCAATACGTATGATTGAAGATACTTATGAAGCATACATTGCAACATACTTATATCATGATTTTACTTTCTTAGTTGGTAATCTTCAAAAGTGGCAAGGATATGATGCGGGACTTGACAATGGCTTTATCAAAATTGGTAAAAATGGTGTATGGCTTGGCGGTATAAAATTTTCTAATAAACATCTTGATAATAGTATATGGTATTATAATATTTTAGATATGACAAATGCCGTTTATGCAGATAGTTCATATCATGCTAATTTAAATCAAAATATTTTCTTACATGCAAGCGTACAATATATAAATGAAAGTGAATTAAAAAATAGTGGCATAAGCGCAAATGTGTATGGTGCGATGATAGGACTAATCTCTCATGGCATAGATATTTTTGTAGCATATAATAAAGCTATAATTCCAAAACACAAACAAAGTTTCAGTGCTTTTGGTGGTGGTTCTTTATATACAAGCATGGATACTATGATATTAGATAATATAGCCATAGATAGAGATGCTTATGCATATGTATTTAGTGCTTCATATACTTTTCATAATATAAATTTCATTTATGCTCAAGGATATTTTTTAGGTCATGATAATTCTGTAGGAGTAAAAGCTAATATAACAGAACAAGATATTCGCCTCCAGTATCAGTTAAATAATAAAACAACAATAAGCACTATGGCCATATTTGATAATAATCTACAAAATCCAAATGATGTAAGCACTAATTGGGTAAGAGCAGAAACATATATATCATATAACTTTTGAGTTATGATAATAATTATCAATATTAAGAATATCTTTATGTTCTTTTAGATAAAATGGCGCAAGGAGTTTATCATGAAAATAAAAAATATATCAAATTTAAAAATTTTACAAGAAGCGATAGTAGAAAAAATTATTGCTAAAGAACCAATCAAAAGCAGACTTTTTGCTATGGGAATAGTAAAAGGTGCGAAAATTAAAGTCTTAGAACATACTTTAGCAAAGCAAACATGGGATATTTTAAGTAACAATACAAAGATAGCCTTAAGACAAGAAGAAGCTAACAAGGTACTAATACATGAGTGACAATATAATAAAAGTAGCGATTGTTGGACAACCAAATGTTGGAAAATCGTCTTTAATAAATTCCTTAAGTCGTGCAACACTGCATGTGGGAAATTTTTCTGGTGTAACGGTTGAAAAAAAAGAGGTTTTTATTAAAGAACTACTTTATGATATTAAGATGACAGACCTTCCAGGAATTTACGCCTTTAATGCTTACACTCCAGAAGAAGAGATAACTAAAGAATTTTTAATCGATGAAGAGTATGATATTATCTTAAATATTATTGATGCTAATACGCTTACACGTAATTTAATATTTACAATGCAACTTATGGATATGCATAAAAAAATAATTTTAGTTGTCAATATGATGGATGAAATAGAGGCAAAAAAAGGTAGCATAGATAAGCAAAAATTACAAGCACTACTTGGCATTCCTATCATTTTAACTTCTGCAAAATATAAACAAGGTGTAGATGAGATAAACAGTACAATTATAGAAGTATATAAAAATCAAAAACCTAAAAATAAAATATATTATAATGAAAAAATAGAGATAAAAATAGAAGAATTAACTATAGTGCTACAAAAATCTCCACATTTTAAAGATAAAGATTATGCACGTTTTATTGCTATAAGGTTGCTAGATAAAGATGAATTTATATATAAAACTATACATGACTTACCAATTTTTATCGAAATTCACAGTATTTTAGAAAAAGCATATAAGATTTTAATCTTAGAATTTGATGAAGACAGTACAACGGATATCTTATCTAATGAAAGAGTAGCGTTATCAAACAATATCTCTCTTCAGGCGGTAAATATACCAAATCAAAAACAAACTTTTGGTGAAAAATTGGATAGTTTACTAATCCACAAAATTCTTGGATTACCTATATTTTTATTTTTAATGTGGCTGTTGTTTCAACTAACATTTGTTCTTGGAAACTATCCCATGGATATTATTAGTAATATTTTTAGTCAAACTTCTGATTTCCTTGCAAATATTTTACCACAAGGCATATTTAATTCTGCTTTAACTAACGGTGTTATTCCAGCGGTTGGTGCAGTAGTTATGTTTTTACCAAATATTTTGATACTTTTTTTCGGATTAAACTTACTAGAGCAAACTGGTTATATGAGTCGTGCTGCATACTTAATGGATGGATTTATGAAAAGATTTGGCTTACAAGGCAAAGCTTTTGTACCTCTTGTTAGTGGTTTTGGATGTACAGTTCCAGCGTACATGGCAGCAAGGACATTAAAAAATCCAAAAGATAGAATTATCACTATGCTTATACTTGGATTTATGAGCTGTGGCGCAAGACTACCTATTTATATTCTATTAATTGGAGCATTTTTTTCAAAATACAATGCAGGAAATATACTTTTTCTTATCTACATAAGTGGAGCAATTTTAGGCTTGATAGTTGCGAAAATTTTAAGAGTAATTCTTTTTAAAGGTGAACCTGAACCATTTGTTATGGAGATGCCTCCATATAGACTTCCATCATATAAAGCTTTGGTTTTAGATTTATGGTATAAAACCAAAATGTTTTTGAAAAAGGCTGGTACATTTATCGCTATAGCATCTTTGGGCGTATGGTTTTTAAGCACATATCCACATAATCATGCTCTTGAAAAGTCGTACGCAATAAAAATCAAACAAGCAAAAACTATTGTTATACGAAAAAGATTACAAGGTCAATTGAGTGCAAAATCACTTGAAGATAGCTATATGGGAAGTATTGGAAAGTTTATAGAACCTGTATTTAAACCATTGGGTTTTGATTGGAGAATGAGCGTGGCCGTAATTGCAGGACTTGCAGCTAAAGAAGTTGTTGTATCGACCATGGCAACTCTATATGCTGTTGGAAGTAGTGAAAATAGCAGTCGCACTTTAATTAAAAAGGTACGACAGCAAGTTAATATTAAAGCCGCTATTGCATTGATTCTCATAGTCATGATGTACTCGCCATGTCTAGCTGCTATGAGTACTTTTTATGCGGAAGTTCCTCAGTGGGTTTGGAGAACATTTTATACAATATATCCAAATGTGATTGCCTGGCTTTTTGCATTTGGAGCATATCGTCTTTTAAGTGTATTGGGATTTTAAGTAATTTAAAGATATACTTCTAGAAAATTTCAAGGCAATATATGAATTTCTTGTGGCGACTTAACTCACATTTTAATCTTGCAAATTTATTTACTATGGTAAATATATCTGCAGGACTTATAGCAACATATTTTATCTCTATACACTCTTTTATTATAGCAATTATTTTTACTTGGATAGGTGGTTTTTTTGATATATTTGATGGAAAAATTGCTAGAAAATATAAACTATCAAATGAATTTGGTGTTCAACTTGATAGTTTTGCAGATTTTTTATCATTTGTGCTTGTTCCTATCTTTTTAATTTTTGAAGCGGTGTATTTAAAACTAAATGGTGTAATATTCCTTGTTGCATCATTAGTTAGTATCTATTATGTAATTTCTGGACTACGTCGTTTAATAGAATTTAATATAAATACCAACTCAGGTGAAATAGATAAATTTTTTACAGGTGTACCAACTCCACTCGGTGCAATTTTACTTTGGCTAACATATCTAGCAGATAATTACACTTTAATTTCATCAATAACTGCTATATTTTTTATGATTGTAATTGCTTGGAGCCTGAATTCTAAAATTAAAATACCTCATCCTTAAATAATTTGGGTTTAATCCACTTTTTTATGTTCGGTTTGGCTATAATTCCAATTCGCAAAACAAATGCGTAAAAAAACTAATAGGACACCTCTAAGTCTTACAAAGATAGTCTTAGCGTAAGATTGAGTCGTGTCCTTATCTCAGGAAGATAAATGCAAGAAAAAACACAAATGACATTTGAAGATTTTGGCTTTAAAAAAGAGCTTTTAAGATCTATCAGCAATGCGGGCTTTAAAGTACCAAGTCCGATACAAGCAGAAGCCATGCCTCTTATTATGAAAGGTAGAGATATCGTGGGTCAAGCTCACACTGGTACTGGTAAAACAGCTGCTTTTGGATTACCTGCTATTAATGCCATGGACTTAAAATCAGGCGTTGAAATTTTAGTGATTACACCAACAAGGGAATTAGCAACACAGGTAAGTGATGAGCTTTTTAAATATGGACGAAACTTAGGTGTAAATACAGTAACAATTTATGGTGGAAGTTCATACAGCCGTCAATTAGATTTAATTAAACGTGGTGCAAAAATAGTAGTAGCAACGCCAGGCAGATTGCTTGATATGCTAAAACGCGATATGCTTAAAAACTTTTCGCCAAAAACAGTAGTGCTTGATGAAGCAGATGAAATGCTTGATATGGGATTTTTAGAAGATATTAATGATATTTTTAAATACTTGCCAACCAATCGTCAAACATTGTTATTTTCAGCTACTATGCCGGCACCGATTAAAACGCTAGCTAGTAAAATATTAAAAAACCCGGCATTTGTTTCTATCACACAGGGTGAGACAACAAATAAAGATATAAAACAAGAATATTATGTTATAGAAGAGAGTGAACGTGACGCAGCTTTAATACGTTTAATGGAATCAGAAAAAATGGATAAAGCAATAGTTTTTTGCCGAACTAAACGCGAAGTTGATAGGCTCTCACACGTACTCTCAGCTTCAGGATTTATAGCAAATGGACTTCATGGAGATATGGAGCAACGTCAACGCGAAACAGTTATAAAAGCTGTAAAAGCAGGAAATGTTCAAGTTCTAGTTGCTACAGATGTTGCCGCACGTGGAATACATGTAAATAACATCAGTCATGTTTTTAATTATCATATTCCTTTTGATCCTGAGAGTTATGTTCATAGAATTGGCAGAACTGGTCGTGCTGGAAATGAAGGTAAAGCTATTACTCTTTTAACACCATTAGAGTTTAAAGAACTTCAACGCATCAAAACAAAAGTTGGAACTACTATGACTCATGCGTATGTACCAAGTAAAAATGATATGAAAGCTTCATCAGTTGACTCACTTGTAAAAGAGATAGAAGAACATAAAATTTTTGATGAAGTACATGCTATTTTGGATAAGTTAAAAGAGAATATTGATGAAGAAACAATAATGTTTAAAATGGCATCAATGCTATTAGAAAAACAATCTATCCAAGGACCAAATCATATTGGCATTCCAGCTGAAAGACTAGAAGATATTTTAACTAGAATAAATAATCGTAGTAGTAAAAACTCAAACAATAGAAATAAGCGCTATAGAGGTAGTAGCATCTCAACTAACAATCGAAATCGTTCAACTAGTAACAATCGTTCAAGATCTCACAGTAGAAACAGATAATTTTGGTTAAAACAAGATGTCATTTTACGATGACATCTTGAGATAAAACACTCATACCAGCATTATCATAATCATAATTTGATATTTTAGATATTATATTATTTTTGCAATATCTTTCTCCATCATAAAGAACTATAATCACTTCATCTTTATTTTGAAGATACGTTTTTTCACCGTAAGAAGTGTATCTCGTAGAGCCTATAGTGATTATTAAATTTTCTAAATTATTTGCCTCTTTTATATATTTTAAAATATTTTCAAGTGGTCTTATATCTGCTTGAGTGTTAATTTGATTTTTTATCCAAAATAAAAGTTTCTCATTAAAATAACTATATCCACTAAATGGTGCGTCTTCGCCATAGCGAAAAATATTCCCATCTCTGCGTAAAAAACTAGATATTCTATAATTTTGCATAGCAATATCACTATTAAAATTATCTATTTTTATTAAAGTATCGCCTATACCTTTTGAATCCGCACCCCAATTCTTTTTCAAACTTATTTTTGATGCATATTTTCTAAGCGATACATCATTAAAAGCTGTAAAATATGTTGGTATAATGGTGTCTATTTTATCATTAATATAAGTTAGCTTACATATAAGAGCTACTTCAGGCTCTGCTTGAATATTAGTTTGTGCATCTGGTAATTGTATGGTATCGCTTGAAAATGGATAGATACCTAAAAATGTGTCTGCTTTTGGAATATAAAATGGAAATATTCCTTTTGGGGCGTTATTATCGTCTACAATTATATCTTTAAAACTATCTAATTCACCAGCTTGTTGTAGATGCATAGCAAAATTTCCAGCGATACCTAAGCCTAAATAATTTTCATATTTTTTTTTCATGATAATTTCTTACTCTCCTTTGCTTGTGCATATTGTTCGTATGTTCCTTTAAAATCTATATATTTACCGCTTGGAAATATTTCAATTATACGATTTGCAAAAGCATCTAAAAGCTCACGGTCATGCGAAACACAAATAACATTTCCAATAAAATTAAAAAGTCCTTCACCAAGAGCTACAATAGCTTCAAGGTCGAGATGGTTTCCTGGCTCATCAAGGATTAAAAAATTGCCTTGTTCCAGCATCATCTTTGAGAGCATCATACGATGTTTCTCACCACCTGAGATCTTTTGTACTGATTTTTCTTGCTGTTCACCATTAAAGAGCATGCGTCCTAAACAATTTCTTATCTCTGAAATATCACGTTTTGGATCATAACTTCTTAACCACTCATACAGAGTTCCATCTCCGGATATTTGATCTGCTGTATCTTGTGGAAAATAGCTAGATTCTATGGTAGCACCCCAATGCACCTCTCCTTTTATAGGCTTTAACTCTTGTACAATAATTTTACATAATGTGGATTTACCAACACCATTTGCACCGATTAAACCTATTTTTTCACCTGGTTCAATACGTATATTAATGTTTTTTAAAACTTCTAATTCGCCATAAGAATATGAAATATTTTTAATTAGTAAAGCCTCATCACCCATCTGTCTTTTTGCCTTAAAAACAATGCTTGGATCTCTTCTTGAAGATGGTTTAATCTCTTGAATGTTTAATTTGTCAAGTTGTTTTTGTCTTGAAGTAGCCTGTTTTGCCTTTGAAGCATTTGCACTAAAACGACGAACAAAAGCCTCTAAATCCTCTTTTTCTTTTAGTTTTTTTGTATTATCGGCTTCCATCTGTTTTGCTATCACATTTGCAGCAATATACCAGTCATCATAAGTACCAGTAAATTCACGAATTTTTTGATAATCAACATCTAATATATGCGTAACTACCGAGTTTAAAAAATGCCTATCATGTGATATTACAACTAATGTTCCCTCATGTCGTTTTAATTCATTCTCAAGCCAAGCAATTGTTTGCATGTCAAGATTATTTGTTGGTTCGTCTAAAAATAAAATATCTGGCTTTGGAAATAAAACTTGTGCTAATAAAACTTTAAATTTATCAGAACTTTGCAAATTTGCCATCAATGCATGATGCAAATCTACACTAATTCCAATATTTTCCAATATTTTAGCTATCTTTGTTTCATATTCATACGTTGGATCTTCTTCAACGCTAATAACTTCTAATTCTGCTAAACGATTATTAATTGCATCATCTTCAAAATCACCTGTTTCATATAATTTTTCTTTCTCTTTTATTGCATTATATAAACGCTTATTTCCATATAAAACAGCATCTATAACAGTATATTCTTCATAAGCAAATTGGTTTTGTCCAAGTACTCCAACTTTTAAACCAGAGCCGACTATAACCTCACCCTCATATTCATGATTATTACCACTTAAGATATTTAAAAATGTTGTTTTGCCAGCTCCATTAGCTCCTATTAAACCATATCTTTTATGACGATCTAATTTTATATTTATATTTTCAAATAAGATTCTATTACCAAATCTTTTTGTTAAATTGACAGTTCTTATCATATCTCTTCTCGTTTATTAGTTTTTTTGGTATTATATCTAAGAGTTAAGAAATATTTACTGATGTTTCACACTATTGGACTAAAGTCCCTACTAAAGCTACAAAACAAGCAAAGCGTTTGCATAACAACAAAAACAACACTGTTTTTTGAGAAGCAAGAGGATTTCACACAACCATTCAAAAAATCTGTGTCAATCGGGTACAATAACAAATATAATGTTTATCTATAATTTTCAAAGATTACTTAACCTTATAGGGATAACTCTATTTAAAAAACTCTGTATTGCGATAAAAGAGAATAAGCTAGAACAAATAAGAGAAGAAATAGCACTTCATATCTTAGCGTTTAGACAATATATGAGATATTTTTAACACTCAAAAACTATCAAAAAAAGATGAGAATTTAATGTTCATAATATCATTAAGGTGGAGTCTTTTCACACATGAAAAACATGATAACTTTACATCGTGGACTGAGTAAAAGTTTGAAGTTGAATTTAGTAGAAAATTATGCACCCATTTTTTTAGTTAAGTCTCATTTTCAATTAAGAATCCAGATTGAGAATTTTTTACCCTTAATACCGCCATTTTGCAACTGCCTATACGCTTCATCTATCTTTTTAGCAGTGATGGCTACATAGCTTTGTTTATCATATATATCTATTTTACCTATATTTTTACTTTCTACTTTTTTATCAGCGGTTAATGCACCCAATATATCGCCAGCGCGAAGTTTATTTTTTTTACCACCTTCTATGACTATGGTTATAAAAAGTGATTTCATTGAAAAGTTTGTATCTATTTTTAGTTTATTTATATCTTTAAACAAATGAGCCTCATCTTGATATTCATCGCTATTTTTGTCAGCCCTATATAATGTACATGCTAACCCTTTTTTACCAGCTCTTGCAGTTCTTCCAATTCTATGCGTATAAGTTTGTATATCTTGTGGCAAATCATAATTAATGACCATTGATAGCTCTTTTATATCTATCCCTCTAGCTGCTACGTCAGTTGCTACTAAAACCCTTGCGCTCTTATTTACAAACTGAATTAATGTATCGTCTCTTTGATATTGCTCTAAATCTCCATGCATAGCAAGGGCATCAACACCTTTTTTTTGAAGCCAAGATGCCAAAATGTCAGTTGTTATTTTTTGATTACAAAAAATTATTGTATTTTGAGGTTGATAATGGCTTAAAAGTATTAACAATGCATCGTTTTTATCTACATCAGTAATATCATAAAAATTTTGCGTAACATCATTAACTTCTTCTTGTGAAGCCGTTTGGACAGATACTGCATTTTTTTGAAACACAGAACTTATCTTTAAAATTTCATCTGAAAAAGTGGCAGAAAACAGTAATGTTTGCCTAGTTTGTGGTGTAAAATTTATAATTTTTTCAATATCTTCGCTAAAACCCATATCTAACATTTTATCAGCTTCATCTAAAACAATTATTTTAAGATTATTTAAAATAAGTATTTCTTTTTGCAAATGTTTTAAAATTCTTCCAGGTGTTGCTACAATGATATGAGCGCCATGTTTTAATGAATTAGTTTGTGGCCAAAAAGCGGTTCCGCCACACAAAGTTAAGATTTTAATATTGTGAGTTGTTCGTGCTAGTGTTCGTAATTCTTGTGCAACTTGATGTGCCAATTCACGAGTGGGACAAAGTACAATAGATTGCACACTAAATTGCTTAACATTTAATTTTGTAAGTAGCCCTATACCAAAAGCCGCAGTTTTGCCACTTCCTGTTTTAGCTTGTGCTATCACATCTTTGTTATCTAAAATAATTGGCAAGCTGACAGCTTGTATAGGAGTCATCTTGTAATATCCAATTTGTTTCAGATTTTTTAATAAACTCTCAGATATATTTAAGCTTGAAAAATTTGTCTCTTGCATGTAAAAATCTTTTTAATGGCGTAAAAAAAGAAAATAAAGCAACGCCCAAAGTGCAGTAACAATCAGTGCTATAATGGTTAATACGACAGCGATACGCAAAATTAAAAAAAATAAAATTTTTATTACTTTCATTGTTTTTCTTTTTTTACGTAATAATACTATAATAAATCATAAACTTGAGCTTATTTAGACACTAAGGATAAAATATGGGCGATAATGCAGTAAAAATAAAAAATTCTCTTAGAGTAAAATATATTAGAATTTTACAAAGATTTTTAAAAAGTGTTGTAGCTTATCTGTCCAAAACAGAAAAGGTGACATATGAACATTTTATTAAAAAAATAGATAATAATTTAAGATATTTAAAAAAAACACAAGAAATAAAGCTTTATAAAGGTGAATTTAGTGAGCTTGAAGCATTAGTCAAACTAATTATTTCATATAAATCTATACCTACAAATATTAATGAGATTAAAGATGAAATTTTATATAGAGCAAATCATTTAGAAAAAAGTAAAAATATAAAAAAATATAAAAAAGATAAACATAAAAACTCCAAATTTAAAGATTGGTAGCTACTTTTTATTACCTTTTTTATATAAAAGTGGTGAATAAATAATAGCTAGAAGTCTAAATAAGAAAAAGATGAAGATAATTAAAACTAAAAATAGTATTTTTTTATGATTCATATGCGATTGCGTAATTAAAATAACAACGTCTCTTATTAAAAATACAATAAATACATCAATAATAAATCGCAGACTTAGTTTATTTTTTTCAATGAAATCTGAAATCATTTTCACCACCTCTAAAATAACAATGAACTCTAAAAGCAATATAATGGCATGATGAAAATCTATACCTTTTGACAAAATAATAACAAATATTATAATGCCAGCAATAAGCTGATACTGTTTTTGTAAAAACTCTTTCATGATGAAATTATAAATATAAAAGATTACAAAATGATTACTTATTGACCTTACACGAATATTTATTAATAAAAAATAAGTTACAATATAGAAAATTATAAGTAAGAGGAGATGGTTGTGAAAAAGATAATTTTATTATTGATGATTGGAATCGGTATTTTATATGCTAGTAATAGTGAAAAATTTATTAGTGCATGCAAAGCTGGTAATTTAGCACAGGTGAAATATCTTGTAAATCATGGTATCAATCCAAATACTACTGATGATGAGGGAGATAGTGGAATCACTCGCGCTGGTATTAGTAATCATTTAGATATTATTAAATATTTAGTTTCAAAAGGTGTTAGCATAACTTCTAAAGATGAAAACGGAGACACCGCACTTATGGCAGCAGCTGGTTATGGTCAATTAAAAATTGTAAAATATCTAATAGCACATGGAGCATATATTGACGCAAAAGATAAGAACGGTGACACCGCTATGATTAATGCCGCGGGATATGGATATTTACATACAGTTATATACTTAATCGATCACGGTGCAGATATACATGCAAAGGACGCTAATGGTGTAACAGCACTGATGGGTGTTGCTAATAGTGGTCATCAAAATTTAAAATTAATTAAATATTTAATTGTCAAAGGTGCGAAAATTAATGCTCAAGACAATCGTGGTCAAACATCATTGATGGGTGCTTCGAGTTTGGGTAAATTAGATGTAGTAAAATATTTAGTGGCACATCATGCAAATCGCAATATGAAAAATAAAAAGGGCTTAACAGCACAAGAAATAGCAAAACAAATGTACCAGTTTGATGTTTACAATTATTTAAAGAGTACCCCTTAAGGACAGATAAAAACCTATTGTTTCTCAAAAAATAGCGTTTCTTTTGACTAGGTACTTAAGAGGATATGAAGAAATTGAGTATCTATCTACTTAATAAAATTTTAACGGATATTGAGACTTTTTCAAATAATATTAGCAACGATATGTGAGAACTAAAAGATTATTAACTATATAAAAGCTGGTGACTCCAAGGGGATTTGAACCCCTATGGCAAGGATGAAAACCTTGAATCCTAACCATTAGATGATGGAGTCAGCAGTGGTGTCCCGTGTTGGATTTGAACCAACGGCCACATCATTAAAAGTGACGTGCTCTACCAGCTGAGCTAACGAGACAAAAATTCCAATTTTACTATTAAGAACATCTATTTGGAGGTGCAATTATAGTAAAACTTTTTTATAATGTCAATAAAATAGTGAGTTTATTATTTATTTACCCTGCTTTGTTATAGTTTTGGTATTTATTTAGTGTAAAGGTGCAAAATGATTTCAAAAATCCAAGAGATTAAAAATGAGGTAAGTAAGATAGTTATCGGACAAGAAAAAATGATAAATGGTTTGTTAATCGGCTTGCTCTGCGAGGGACATGTTTTGATTGAGGGTGTACCAGGTCTTGCAAAAACAACAACAGTAAAAGCACTTTCACAGAGCTTGGGACTTGATTTTAAGCGCGTACAGTTTACTCCTGATCTTTTACCATCAGATATACTTGGTGCTCAAATTTATGATCCACAAGAAAATGCTTTTAAGATAAAACATGGTCCGATTTTTACAAACTTATTATTAGCAGATGAGATTAATCGTGCACCCGCAAAGGTACAATCTGCTTTGCTTGAAGTTATGCAAGAAAGACAAGTAACAATCGGCGAACGTAGCTTTAAACTAGATATGCCATTTTTTGTTATGGCTACACAAAATCCAGTGGAACAAGAAGGGGTTTATCAACTCCCAGAAGCACAGCTAGATAGGTTTATGTTAAAGTTAAATGTTGATTATAATACAAAAAAGGAAGAGCTAGAAATTGCTCGTAGAATCTCAAATAATAAATATGAGCCAATTCAAGCTGTTGCAAATAAGAACGATTTAATTTTACTAAAACAAGCTGTTAAAAATATACATATAGATGATGAAGTGCAAAAATATATTATTAATATTGTTGATGCGTCACGCAACCCTTTAAAGTATGGATTAGATGAAAAAATAGCAAATTATATACAATTTGGTGCGAGCCCACGTGTAAGTATTGATATGTTTAAAGCTGTTAAAGCCATGGCATTTTTACGAGGTAAGGATTTTGTAACGCCTGTTGATGTTGCGTATATCTTAAAAGAGGTGATGCAACATCGTTTGATTTTAACCTTTGAAGCACAGGCACAAGATATAATGGGTGATTTCATCATTGATAAGCTTTTAGATGCAGTTATAATTCCTTAAGAATATTTAATGAGCAAACTTAAAAAAATATTGATTCGTGCAAAACGTCAAGTTTTTAGTGAAATAGCTGGTAATAATCCATCTATTTTTAATGGAGAAGGGTACGATTTTGTAGGATTACGTGAATATATGGCAGGCGACGATATTCGCTATATTGATTGGATAGTAACTGCAAAAATGAAAACACCATATATCAAAATATTTAAAGAAGAACGAGAATTAAATGTTGTAATAGCTACTATGTTAAATGGAAGTGTTTATTTTGGTTCGAAAGTTTTTAAACAAGATATCATGGCTGAAATAGTGGCTTTACTTGGTTTCTCAATTATCAAAAATGGTGATATTTTAAATAATTATATATTTGCAGACGATATGAAATTATCATATAAACCGACAAAAAAAATTAGTTTTGTTCAAAAAATTGTTAGCGATATCTTAGATTTTAATTCACTAAACAAACAGGCGAATTACGAACTAATGGCAGATATTTTATATAAACGAATTAAAAAACGCTCTTTAATAATTTTGATTGCTGATTTTTTTGATGATATAGATTTTAAAATCTTAGCAAAAAAGCATGAGGTTGTGGCACTAATTGTTAGAGATAAACTAGAAGAAAATCCTCCAGATATCGGACTAGTATCATTATCAGACCCGGAAACTGGTGAGATTTTACAAAGTGAATTTAACAAATCAAGTATAAAAAATTATTCTAATAAGCTACACAAACATGATAAAAAAATATTTGAAATTTTTCAAAAAAGTGGTATTAGATTTACAAAAATATATACAGATGATATAGTTGGTGTCAAATTAAGGAGAATTTTCGGATGAATGGGAGCAACATTAAATTAAAAGATATAAAACCTCTCATCATGATAAACAATTATGAGCTTTATTATTTAATTGCATTATCAATTATTGTGATTATAATACTAATTATAAGTTTGTATTTTATTTATAGATGGTATAAAAATAAAAATCGTTTCAATTTAAGGCAAAATAATTTTCAAAAATTAAAACAGATAAAATTTGATAATTCAAAAAAAGCAGCTTATGATATAACTAAATATGGATTTATATTTAAAAATGATGCGCCAAGAAATGGTGAGATGTATGAAAATTTGATACAGCGATTAAATCAGTATAAATATAAAGCTAAAGTAGAAAATATTGATGATGAAACAAAAAGTTACTTTGAACTGTATAAGGATATGATAGATGTTTAACGGTATCTATTTTGAATATCCGATATTTGGTATAATTCTTTTACTATTTATTATTTGTGCCATTTTTTGCAAAATGCGATTATCATCATTTTATTTTCCTCATACATCACAATTTTCAAAATATATTTCTAAAAAATCAAAAACTCTTATCATATTAAAATGGTTGTCGATTATTATGTTGATTTTAGCTTTCATGTCTCCTGTTAAAAATAAGCCTTTTATCATACAACCAAGAAAAGGTATTGATATCGCACTCATTTTAGATGCATCTGGTTCCATGAATAATATAGGATTTGATAGATATAACTTAAATGCAACAAAATTTGATGTAGTAAAAGCGATTGTGAATAGATTTATCTCTAAAAGAGGACATGACAATATTGGTATAGTGGTTTTTGGAACATATTCATTTATCGCTTCACCTTTAACTTATGATAAAAATATGTTATATCAAATCGTTTCAAAAATGCATGTCGCAATTGCAGGTATTCATACAGCACTTTATGACTCTTTAGCTCAAAGTATTAAGCTATTAAAAAATTCTCATGCAAAAACGAAAATCGCTATTTTAATGACAGATGGATACAACACACCACAAGCCACAAAAATACCTTTACATGTAGCTTTAAAGATGCTAAATCAGTATCATATAAAAGTTTATACCATAGGCATAGGTAATAGTTTTGATAGAGTTTTATTGCAACATATTGCGACTTATACCCATGCAAAAATGTTTAGTGCTAAAAATGCTTTGCAATTGCAACATATCTATAATCAAATAAATAAATTAGAAAAATCAAATATAAGAAGTCAAAATTTTACAATTAAACAATACTACTTCTTTTATCCACTGTTTATAGGGCTTTTAGCTCTTGTTTTATATGTTCTCGTTATGAATAAAAGGGAAAATGTATGAGTTTTTTACACCCACAATTTTTATATTACATGATAATTCCTTTGATTATTTTATTTGCATTCATACTCACACAACGTAGCAAACAGATGAAATTTTTTTCTGATGAAGTTTTAAAACGTCTTAGTATTCGTGATAAATATTTATCTATCCGCTCTAGAAATATATTATATTTTTTTATATTTTTCTTTTTAATTATTACTTTAGCGCAACCTGTGATACCAGATGGCAAAGTAAGAGTTCAAACTAGAGGGGCTAATGTGATACTTGCGCTTGATACCTCTGTTTTTATGCAAGCAAAAGATTTATATCCAAATAGATTGCAAGTAGCAAAACATAAAATGTTAGAATTTATTAAGTTGTTTCATAGCAATAAAATCGGTATTATTACATTTGCTAAAAATAGTTTTTTAGTTTCTCCGCTTAGTTTTGACCACAAGGGAGTATCTTTTTTACTAAAAAGACTTCAACCAACATTAATCATACAATCTGGTGCTAATTTTGGACAATTACTATACTCTATAAATCAAATGATTAAAAGCAAAACGAAAAAGTATCTTGTCATTTTTACAGATGGTGGAGTACAAAAGAGTTTTACTGATGAGATACAATATGCAAAGAAACATAATATTATAGTTTTTGTTTTAGGGATTGGTACGAAAAAAGGCATCGCTGTACCTACGAAAAATGGTTTTTTAACACATAATGGAGATATTGTTATTTCAAAATTAAATCAAAATATCGTTAGTTTAGCAACACACACGGGAGGTATCTACATTCATGGCGTGCTTTCAAATGCAGATGTTAAACGTTTAGTTAATGAAATAAACATTATGACAAGAGGAGATGTTTTAAAAGCACATATGGTAGTGCATTATATTGCATTGTTTTATTTTCCGTTGGCATTTGCACTTTTATTGCTATTGATAGCTATGAGTTCAATACGTAACATAAGAAAAATAGATAAAGTTATATATCTTGCTTTAATCAGTTTATTTTTACATGCAATGCCACTAAAAGCTGGAATTTTGGATTTTAGAACTCTTCATGATGCAAATACAGCATACCAAGAACATAAATATGCCACAAGCAGTAAACTCTTTAAAAAATATTATCAAAACAATCATAGTAATGAGGTTAAATATGATTTTGCAAATGCACTGTATAAAAATAAACAATACAATCTTGCAATAAAAGAGTATAAAAAATCATCTTTTCACAATAAAACAAAAGAAGCAAATCTTTTATATAATCTAGCCAATGCTTATGCAAAAAAAATAAATACAAAATCTTTACAACATGCATTAAAGTTTTATCAAAAATCTTTAAAATTACATAAAAGTCCAGATACGGTTTATAATATAAAAGTTGTAAAAAATCTTTTAAAACAAAAAAAGAGGCGTTCTCATCCGAAACAGAATAAGCAGAATAAGCAGAATAAACAGAATAAACAGAATAAGCAAAAGCAAAAGCAAAAGCAAAAGCAAAATAAAACTCAGCAAAATAAAATAAAACAACAAAGTATAAATCATAATAAGAAAGGGCATAAAAATATTAAAAAACAGCCATTAGTCATAAAAAAACAACAAAAAAAACAGCCAAATCAGCAAAAAATGATAAAAAAACATGTACAAAAAGCATCAAGTAAACTACCTATTAAAAACAAAATAAGTAAAAAAAATATAAAACGGTGGCTAAAACAGATAGAGCCTATGGTGCCAACGTATGTGTATAAAATGAAGCAGATAAAAACCAATATGGAGGATTATAGTGATAAATCTTGGTAAAAAATTATTACTTTTAATATTAGGATTAAATTTATACGCTAATATGTTTAGTAGTGGCGTTAATAAAGATTATGTAGCACGTGGAGATAGCGTTGCCTTTCATATAAGAGTTAGCTCTAGTAACATAAAAATACCAGCCATAACAACACTTTGTGGATACCTTGTAAATGGCACTTCTATGCAAACAAGCATTAGCGATATTAATGGAAATTATCAACAAAGTAAAACATATATTTATAGTTTTAATCCTCAAAAATCTTGCATTATCAAAGCAATTGCTTTAAGCATTAATGGTAAAATCTTGCAAACAAAACCTATTAAAATAACAGTTCACAAATTAGTTGCAAATTCAAATAATGATTTTTCGGTAAATTATACTATTTCAAAAAAAATCTTATATACAGCAGAGCCGTTTATCCTTACTTTAAAAACAAAGCTAAGACGTGGTTTAGATGTTGTAAATTCAAACTTTATACCATCTGATTTAAAAAATAATTTCTGGATTCTAAAGAAAAAGCAGATAAAAACATATATAAATGGAGATTATATAGATGGAGGAGTTATTTATTTATTAAGTGCTAGAAAATCAGGATTAGTTACGATTGCACCAGCTAAAATAAGCTTAGCAACACAAAATAATAATTTTAATAGTTTTTTTCCTACACAATTAAATTGGAAACAGTATATCTCTAATGCTTTGCATGTAAACATTAATCCTCTTCCGCAAGGCGTTAATTTAGCTGGGGATATGAAGCTCTCTATCTCTGTTAATAAATTAAAAGTATTAGCAAATACTCCTGTTAATGCTACTATAAAAATTAGCGGTAAAGGAGATTTGACTCAAGTCCCATCGTTTAAATTAAATATCCCAAAAATTGCTATCTTTTCAAAAAATGCTAAAGTTACATATAATTTAACACCTAGTGGATATCAAGAAGTTTATACAAAAAAAATTACATTTGTAGCTGATAATAATTTTACAATTCCATCTTTAAAGTTAAAATATTTTAATACTAACTCTAAAAATGTTGTAACGCTCAAAACAAAACCAATTAAAATCACAGTAGTAGGTGGCTTTGTTGCAATTCATAAAAAATTACAAGTTATATCAGCACCAAAAACCACAAAAATGGTCAAACAAACATCGCAAACTTCCTATTTTTATCTTATTGTTGCCTTTATTGTTGGTTTAATTGTTGGTTCTTTGAGTATATTTTTATTATCTTTAAGAGGTAAGAAAACTAAAGAAAAAAATGTTTCATTAAACGATACAAGAGCAATTATCACAAAATTAATAAAATATAAAGATGATAAAGAGGTTAGTCAAATGATAGATGAGCTAGAAAAAAAGCTATACACCTCACAAGATATTATAATAGATATGAAAAAGCTAAAAGCTCTTAAAAAAAGATATAAATTTTAGAGGTATTTTTTATTGAAAAATATCATATAAAGAATTTGCATTTTGCATCTCTTTATACAAATCTTGCCAATTTTCCTCTTTTATATATTTTTTCATTTTATGAAGTTCAGCTTCAAATAGTTCTACAGCTTCTAAAATATTAGTTTTATTTTGTTTAAAAATATCCCCCCACATATCAGGTGAACTTTTTGCAAGACGACTCATTGACCTAAATCCACCAGCAGCTAATGTTAAAATATTATCATGATTTTCCTGCTTTATGACGGTGTTTGCCAACGAATATGAAATAACATGTGGCATATGGCTGATAAGTGCAGCATGCCTATCGTGTTCTTTTGCCGACATATATGTAATTTTCATATGCAGTGCAGAAAATAATTTAATAGCAGCTCTTTGTTGTAGTTTCGCACTATCATTAAAATCGCATAAAACGACTATTTTATCATTATATAAGTTATTTATAGCAGCTGATGGACCAAAAAATTCTGTACCTGTCATAGGGTGTGCTGCGATATAATTTTTTCGTATTATTTTAGGAGTTTGTAAAATAATTTTCTCTTTTGTGCCACCAAAATCTATAATAGTTGTATCATCACTAATATCTTGCAGAGTATTTAAAATATTAATTATTGCATCAACTGGTACTGCTAGTATAATAAGATTGCATTTTTTTATCTCATTAAAGCTTACAATATTTTGTATAAGAGATAGCGATAGTGCCTCGTTTTCATGTTTTTTGTTGTGATCTAGTCCAATAATTTTCGTAACAAAAGAGATGTTTTTTAAGCTAAGAGCCAAAGAACCGCCCATTAATCCAAGACCTATTATACCAACTGTCATCATATCTTCTTTTTTTAATCAAATAATACAAAGAAATTGCTTGAATTTACGTAATATTAATAAGTTTATGTGTAAAATCTAATATCATTTTATAAAATTTAGGATATAGATGAGATTATTTTTCTTAACATTCACGCTTTTAATGAGTCTTGGCTTATATGCTCAAATTGTAAAAACTATTAATTTTGATGGTTTGTTTCATATATCAAAAATTGTTGCACGCAGTATGATAGATATTAAACCTGGCAATACTTTAGATTTAATGAAAATTGATAAAAGTATTAAAATCTATTTTAAACAAGGGTATTTTGAAAATATCTGGGTAACTGACAAGCATGGCGATCTAACTTTTCATTTCAAAGAAAAACCTATTATTTCAAAAGTAACATTAGTTGGATATAAAGAAGATGATAAAGATTTTTTAAAAAATACAGTTAAGATAAAACGCGGAAGCATGTATGATTTAAAACAGATTAAAGCCGCAAAAAAACGAATTATTGAGTATTTAAATAAAAAGGGTAAGATAGATACCGTAATAGAGGTGAAAAAAAAGATAGAAAAAAATGGTAGTTTGCATATTACTTTTATGATAAACAAGGGTCATGAAATTATTATCAATAAGATTAGTTATAGTGGTTTAAAAGCATTTGAGCCATCAACATTTGATGATACTATTGCAAATAAACAGCATCAATTTATGGGATGGTTTTGGGGTAGAAATAGTGGTGAATTAAAATTAAATCAACTACAATATGATCCTTTGCGTATACGAGATTTTTATATGCAACATGGCTATTTAAATGCCATGGTGTATCCTCCACTTACAAGAATTAATTTTAATAATTATACAGCTAATATGAGTTATCAAATTAAAGAAGGTAAGCAGTTTCTTGTTAAAAAAATTCAAATTTATGAAACCACCAATGTTACAAAACCAATTTTATTGCGTAAAGCGATTCATATGAAAGTTGGTAAATATTTTGATATAAAAACATTTAGAGCTGATGCTAAACGAATCAAAACAATTGTTGCGAACAAAGGATATGCGTTTGTAAATGTTGTACCAGATTTAAGACAAAATAAAAAAAATAATACTGTTGCTGTAACATATAAAATTATACCAGGAGATAAGGTTTATATCAGAAACGTTATTATAAGTGGCAATAATAGTACTTTAGATAGAGTAATTAGGCGTGAACTTTATCTAGGTCCGGGAGATCTCTTTTCCTTAACTGATTTAAAAGATTCTAAAAATTCACTTGGTAGATTAGGATTTTTTAGTACATCAACGATTGAGGAGCATAGAATCTCAGCTCATAGCATGGATTTAGTAGTTATGGTAAAAGAGGAGCCAACTGGAAATATCCAAATTGGTGGCGGATATGGAACCTATGGAGGTATACTTTTAAGTATAGCTGTAAATGATAGAGATCTTTGGGGTTCTGGAATAAATGTGGGAGTGCAATTAAATAAATCTCAAAGAACACATAATTATTCCTTTTCTATCTCAAATCCGCATCTAAATGATAGCGATTATAGTGGTAATTTTTCAATTTTTACATCTGGAACAGATTATTTTAATTATAGCGTCCAAAGTGATGGGCTTACCGTTGGAATAGGACACCGTTTTACACGCCATATTAATGGGTATATAGGGTATGGATACTCAAATAATAGTTATAGCAACGTTAGCTCAACAAGCTACCCAACATCTGGATATTTTTTCACAAGTTATGCAAAAAGTTCAGTCACCATGAGCGCGTCTTTTAATGATACAGATAATTATTATCTACCTCGTTCTGGTATTATTGCTAGTGAGAGCGTACAAAAGGCAGGGCTCGGTGCTGATGCAAATTTTATTAAAAGTCAGACAGTTTTTAATAAATATTATGGTTTAAAAAGCTTGATTGGCTATGATGCCATTTTTAGATATAAATCTAAATTTAATTATGCAGTAAGTACTGGCTATTTACCAATAGCAGAAAAATACTATATCGGTGGAATTGGAAGTGTTTTAGGGTATCAAGCGTATTCGTTATCTCCAACAATAACTAATTCAAATGGACAAATTATAAGAGTGGGAGGTAGACAAAGCTTTACGAATGCTGCTGAGATTAGTTTTGCTTTAATTAAAAAGGCAAAAATGAGACTTGTTACCTTTGTTAATTGGGGTTTTATCGGAGATTCATCTTTAACTAAGATATCACGAGGTGGATATGGTGTTGGAATTGAGTGGTTTTCACCAGTTGGACCAGTTGAGCTAATGTTTGCAAATCCGCTAAACTCTAAAGCAGGTGATAATGTATCTCATTTTGCATTTACTATGGGACAGAAATTTTAACAGAGAAATTATCTGGATATTCTAATTTCATAAGCGAATCTTTTACAAGATATAAATCATCTTGTGAGCTTATATGTAAGCATTTATCTTTAAAAGTAATATTATAAGTTAATTTTTTTGGTCTATGAGATAATAATGCTGTTGAAATTGATATAATAGAGCTTAAAATTTCAACTGTTTTACTATCTGGTAAAACTATTTTATATGTTTGTAGATGAGATTTTGTAGGCGATTTTTTTTTAACAAATTTAACAAGAGTGGCTATAAGTATAATTTCTTCATGTGAAAAACCGTATTTCAAGCTATTTTGAATAAGATAATAACTATGTTGATGTGAAGCATAAAAGTTTATAGCTGAACCAATGGGTGATAGTTTTGCTGCTATTATGAGTGCTGTTTGGTATTTATCATTTATATTATAATCTTGATAGATGAGTTTAAAAATTTTTCTTGATAGATATGCTAGTTGATTTGAAAACTGTTTTTCAATAAGCATAGTATCTATTAAAAATCTAACTGATGGATTGTAATTATCTGGGAATCTATAATTTTGATGTCTTAATAAATCACTTAAATATACTCCTTCACGCACACCCACTCCACTTACTGTTAGCGTAGTGAGTGTATATATTTTTAAAAGCAAACGCTCTATTATTAAAGCGCCGGGCTTAATGGTGTCATAGCGTTGAGATTTGATGCCAAGTATATTTAACTCTTTAGTCGTTGCATGTAAAATTCTTTTTATTATTTTTTCAAGCTCTTTTGTTGCAAAAGTAAATCCATGTAAAATATCTAATGGATACTCCTTAGTTTTTAAAACAGCTTTAGAGATACTACGAAAGGTACCACCAACACCAATAAGTTCTTTTACATGCACAAGCGGTAAATTTTCCAATTGCTCATCTATATACTTTTTTGCACCCTCTATATCACCACAATCAAAATAAAGCTCTTTTATTCTAACTGTTCCTAGTGGCAAAGATATACTATTTTTAATTTGTTTATCTATTATATATGAAAATTCAGTCGAGCCACCGCCAATATCTACGACCATGGCCTCTTTAGGTGGTAAAAGATTTAAGCAGGCTCTAGCACTATACATAGCCTCTTTAACCCCATTAATAACTTTGATATTTAAACCTAGTTTATCTCGAATTTGTTTAATAAAAATTTGCCTATTTGGTGCGTCGCGTAAAGCAGAGGTAGCCACACATAAAATTTTACGAGCTTTAAAAGAGGATGCAATTGATAAAAAATTATCTAAAACTTTAGATGTGCGCTTCATAGCATCATCTTGCAAAAAACCATTATGTTTATATGCATTTTGGGGCAATCTTACCCGACTTGTTGTTTCATGTATAAGATGAAAAGCAAAACGACTACTTTTTTCATACACTACCAATCTTGCTGAATTAGAACCAATATCTATAACAGCTGTAATTTTTGCCAAACTATTCTTCTTTTAATAGATGTTCATGTTTAAATTTTAATTCTGCTATAGTTTCAACATTATCTTTATCTAAAACTATACAATCAACTGGACATACAGCAATACACGCTGGCTCATCATAAATCTTTACACATTCAGTACACTTATCAGGGTCGATATAATAAAGAGGATCTCCCTCTTCAATTGCAAAAGTAGGACATTCTTCTCTGCAAGCATCGCAAGCGATGCACTCATCATTTATCAGTAAAGCCATTAAAATACCTTATAGTTTATTCTGAGATGATTTATATCAAAATAAAGCTTTAATTTGTTTTAAACTGCCTTGATAATACCAATCCCCACTAAAAATTAGCTACCTAGAGTTTTTAGATGTGTCCTTAAATTTCACAACTTAGTTTTGATGAGAAAAATAGTTGCGCTTTAGTACCTGAAATTCCATCATCTCTATTGGTTAATTTTATATGCGCTCCTAATGCACCTGCTGCACTTTTTGCTAAGAACAAACCAAGACCAACACCTTTTTTATCTCCTTGACGTTTAAATGGTGCAAAAAGATCAATATTTGTATCTATTCCACAACCCTCATCTAATACCTCAATAACCAAAGAGGAATTATAATCTTGATAGCTACTAATTTTAATAGTTTTGTGAGCAGGAGTAAATTTTATAGCATTTTGTAGAAAATTTTGTATAATTTGATTGAGTAGCGCAACTTGAATAGTTATAATGAAAGAGGCAGGACGTAGATTTGTGACGAGTATTTTTTGCTCACTTTTTGCTAAAAGACGAAAATCATCTGCTTTATTTTGCAAGACTTTGATAATATCAGTCGTAACTGGTTTTTCAAGTTGTGCACCCTCTTGTCTACCGATATTTAAAATATTTGAAACAATAATATTCATGTCATCAATAGTTTGATTTGTAACTTTTAATGCCTCTATATATTCTTGTGGTGTACGTTTCTTAATGAGTGTTACTTGATTTTTTAGTTTAATGACTGCTAATGGAGTTTTAAGCTCATGCGCAGTTCCAATAAAAAGTTCCTTTTGATATTTTATAAAATTTTGCATCCTGTTTATTAAATGATTAATAGTTTCACCCAACTCTTCAAATTCTTGCGGAATTTTATCTATATTTAAAGGTTCTATTAAATGATCGTTCATATTAGCTAGTTTTTTTGTGAGAATGGTAATTGGGTATATTAACATTTTTGATAATGTAACTGTATAGAGCAAAATTAAAATTAAACCAAATAAATTTATAAAAAAGATAGATTGAAATATATTATTTAATAAATTAGCTGTTGGAGTTATATTTTTTGTAATTTTTAAGTATCCAAAATCTTTTAAATGAAATGGATAAAGAAGAGTGAGATAATCTTGACCATTGATTGTACTTTGATATAAATTTATATCATTTAACTGATGTTTTAGATGCACAAGTGTGACGGAAATATCTCTAAAAATATTATTATTTTGCATCTGTGTGCTATATAACGATTTATAAGATGTGATGTTTTGTGCAATAGTTACAAGTTCAATTTTTTTTTCATGATAAATTGAATTTTTTATGTAAACATATATAAATGATGTAAGGAGAAACATTAAGGTAAGCGAAGCTAAAAAAAGTTGAATAAAAAATCTTTTATGAATACTATTTTTATCGTTCATTTTATATCCTGATTGCTTTAGGGCACCTTCAAAGAGTCTTAATGACTCTTTGAAAAAGATTTAGTTTACATCTTTTGGAAAACAAAATCTATAACCACGACGTCGAACTGTTTCAATAGTTGTAATACCGAGAGGTTTATCCATTTTTTGACGAATTTGATTGATAGCTACTTCTATAACATTTGGAGTAACAAGTTCTGGCTCTTCCCAGATCGCATCAAGGAGTTGTTCTTTTGATACTATTTGATCGCGATGACGTGCTAAATGTGTTAAAACTTCAAAAGGTTTACCTTTTAATTCAATCTCTTTTTCTTTATAGATAATTTTTTCCTCTTCAGGATTGATTGTTAAATCATCTATTTCTATAATATTACTCCCACCAAAACGAAGTCTAGCTTCAATGCGAGCAATTAAGACTTCAAAATCAAATGGCTTTTTGATATAATCATCAGCACCACTTCTTAGAGCTTCTATCTCGCTTTCATTATCATCTCTAGCTGAAACAACAACAACAACGGTTTTTGGAGTTTTTAATTTAATATCTCCGATAATATCAACTGAATTACCATCTGGAAGCATCCAATCCATTAAAACTAAATCGTAATTACGAATATCAAGATAATATTCACCATCTTTTAATGTTTCAACTACATCACTTTGGTAGCCAAACTCTTTTAACCCTTCGGCTAACATTTTATTTAGAGTTACCTCATCTTCTATAATAAGAATACGCATATTTTTATGTCCTGTCGGTAAAAAATTTTATGAAATGATAGCATACTTTTAGAAAATTTTAAAGTTATTTTCAATTTTTTTTAAAATTTCTCTAATTATTTTTTAAGAAAAGATATTAGTGTGAGAAACAGCAACGGTACAATTTGACATAATAGATGGTTTTGTGATTTTTATATATAACTCTTTTGTATCTACAAATTGCTGTTTTATGAGTTCAAATAACGATAAAAGAGCATCTTCTAGGAGTTTAAATTTTTTTGAAATAATATATTCTTGTATCATATCAACCAAAATAGTGTAATTAATATAACTATCTTTATAATTATAAGTAAGAGTGAGGTCAATGATGACCAACTGTTCTTGTTCTCTCTCAAAATCCAAAATGCCTATAATACAAGAAAAAAATAACTGCTTTATATGTATTGTCATGAGACTATTTTTTTCTCTTTACCTGTTAAGAGTCTTATGATATTTGGTATATGTTTATAAACAATTATAATCATGATTAAAATAATTGGAGCATGCGCCATCTGTGGATGTATAATAAAGCTGCTAATTAAAAGCACTGCAAGTGCTGTTAATGATGAGAGAGAGGAGATTTTAACAAATTTTGCCATCAAAAACCATGTCGTAAGGGCAATTATAGTTTCGATTGGAAGCATGACAAATAAGACTCCAGCACCTGTTGCCACACCTTTGCCACCTTGAAAATTTAAATATGGACTAAAACAGTGTCCAAGAACAGATAAAACAGCTATACCCCAAAATGTAGAATCTGTTAAGCCAACAAAATATGCAATGATAATAATAATAGCACCTTTTAAAGCATCTAATACAAGTGTCGCTATACTTAATTTTTTTGCTAATTGTGGATTAGATTCTTTTACAACACGAAGCACATTGGTTGCACCTATGCTTTTTGAACCGCTTTTTTTAATGTCTATTTTTGCAAACCATTTAGCTAATAGCAACCCAAAAGGAATACCACCTACTAAATATGCCACTATAAAAAATTGACCATTAATGTTAGTAACAAAATCCATCATTCTTAAATCCTAATATTGAAGACAAAATGATACAAGCTTTTTTATTAATATTTGATATAATACCTCTAATAACCCTAGATAGTTGAGACTGTCTAAGGTTTTTAAAGGTACCCTTAACAAATTTTTAGGATATTAGATTATGAAATTTACTAATGATGAGCTAAAAGCTAAGATACTTGAGTTAAAAAAAGATTTACATGTAACGATTGTTGCGCACTATTATCAAAGAGATGAGGTGTTTGATATCGCAGATATAACTGGTGATTCATTAGAATTAGCTCGCAAAACCGAGAAAGATGATAATGAATTTGTACTGTTTTGTGGCGTAGGCTTTATGGGACAAAGTGTTAAAGTTTTAACACCAAGTAAACGTGTTGTTATGCCAAAAATTGCATGTTGTGCAATGGCTAGAATGATAGATACGCTTTATTTTGATGAATCTGTTGAATTTTTACAAAAATATGGAATTAAAGAGCAAGATATTTTACCAATTACCTATATAAATTCTAGTGCAGAAGTCAAAGCAAAGGTTGCGCAGATGAGTGGAATGGTCTGCACAAGTGCAAATGCAAAGGTAATCATTGAAAAAGCTTTGCAAAATGATAAAAAGATACTATTTGTACCAGATAGATGCTTAGGTCAAAATATAGCTAATATGATGGGACTAAAATCTTGTGTGATAGGCGATGAAGTTGATCCAAATGAAGTAGATATTGTTTGCTATAACGGCTTTTGTTCTGTTCATCAACTCTTTAGTGTGGAAGATATAGAATTTTATCGTAAAAAATATCCAGGAATCTTAATAGCTGTACATCCAGAATGTGATCCAACAATATGCCAAAAAGCGGATTTTGTAGGCTCCACTTCTCAGCTTATAAAATATATCACCTCTTTACCAAAAGAGCAAAAAGTAGCTGTTGGAACTGAATTTAACATGGTTAATCGATTGCGAGAAAAAAATACATATATTCTCTCTTCTACTAAGCCTGAATGTCCGACTATGAATGAAACTACTTTAGAAGATGTGTATTTGACTTTAAAAGCAATAGAAGATAAAAATCCAATAAATGAGATTTTTGTAGATGAAGATGTGCAAAAATGGGCAAAAATTGCACTTGATAGGATGATGGCATTATGATAGAGGAGTTTGTTAAGGCTGTTTTAGCCGAGGATGTTGGTCGCGGTGATTTGTACTCTTTAATAGAGCCAGCAGTTGTAGCTAGCGCCACTATTGTTGCAAAAAGTAGTGGAGTAGTAGCTGGTAGAAAATATGTAGATGTGTTAGCTAAATTAAAAAAATTTGATATCCTTTGGTTAAAAAGTGACGCAGATGAGTTTAAAAAAGGCGATATAATAGCAAAGCTCTCAGCTACTTCGCATGTGTTACTTCAAGTCGAGAGAAGCGTACTTAACATGCTTTTACATGCGAGCTCCATTGCTACTTTAACGGCAAAATATGTAAAATTGTTACATCAATATAATGTAAAACTCTTAGATACAAGAAAAACACGTCCCATGCTTAGGAGTTTTGAAAAATATGCAACAAGAATAGGTGGTGCAACAAACCATAGAATGGGACTTGATGATTGCTTGATGTTAAAAGATACACATTTAAAAACTATTAAAAATTTAGATGAATATATAAAAAATGCTAGAATAAAGATACCCTTTACATGTAAAATAGAGATTGAAGCAGAAAATTTTTATATGGCAAAAAAAGCTATGATAGTGGGCGCTGATATTGTTATGTGTGATAATATGCAAATTAAAGAGATTGATAAGGTGGTAGCTTTAAGAAATCAAAATTATCCACATGTTTTAATCGAGGCAAGTGGAAATATTATACTTGAAAATATAGAGATATACGCCTCTACTGGTATTGATGCCATTAGTACGGGCTCAATCATTCATCAAGCTACTTGGCTCGATATCTCAATGAAATTAGATTAGATTTTGTATGTTCATCTAGGAGATATTAATGGCTGAAGATTCTGGTGAAAAGACAGAAGTTTATATTTATTTAAACGTAAAAGAAACAAGTTCCTTTTA
>VAOZ01195064.1_pt1 | contig 47225 bp, 40 predicted proteins | sample 3394041 | NCBI WGS metagenome assembly VAOZ01 (sample SAMN08290431, study PRJNA428436) | hydrothermal vent metagenome | isolation source: Deep-sea hydrothermal vent chimney | place: Indian Ocean: Southwest Indian Ridge
AGAGGCCTGAAATCTACCATGCTGTGGTGAGCGTGGAGCTCTTCTCCACTTTGAAAAACAATGTTTGTTCAATTTTACAGAAGAAAAGTTGCGCTGCCAATGTTCATGCTGTGCTGTCGCCCGGTATCAAGCCATTAACTTCGATTTTGCTATTGAATCTCAAGGATACACCCATGCTGTCCGGTGATGTTTTTGTAAACAATAGTGGCAATCGTTATGTAGGCGGCAAGCTAATCGGTGTTGATGGGTTTCTGAGTGACCCCTTTGGATACGGCAGTTCGTTAAGTGTTAATGCCATGGCCTCGCCTAGAGGTGCAGCCCGTTTATCCACCGGGGGGCCTGGCGTTCAGTTCACCATATATCTGGAACGGCCTGCGCGTGGGTCTCTACGGATCGGCAACCATTTATCATTTGGGTGGTATCTTTTCATCACTGGATGAGTCTGGTCGTACTAAACAGGTGGGTGTCGATGCAACTTATCCCCTACTGCTTATGCCGGGGAAACTGTTGATGGCTAGAATAGATCTCTTGAATAACTGGTTGAGTCAAACGACAGGAACATTATCGGCCAGTAGCCAGAAAATTACTATTGAGCGTTTAAGTTTGAATGGCTCATACGCAGATACACATGGTGGCATCAACCAGGCCAACGTATCAATTTCACATGGCCAGATGGACATCACGCCAGCATCTGCAAGAGCGGTTGACGCGACAGGACAGCAAGCAGCGGGATTCTTTGATACTGCCACGCTTCAGGTCTCACGGCTTCAGGCTCTGCCATACGAATTTAATTTGCTATCCAGAGTTTCTGGTCAGTGGTCAAACAAGAATCTGGATTCCTCACAGAAATTTTATCTTGGGGGGCCCCATAGCGTGCTCAGCTACGAAGTAGGTGATGGAGGGGGTGATGAGGGTTACCTTGTAGATTTGGAACTATCGCACCCGTTGCCTGTGGCGTATTTGCCGGGACACCTGACCGGCACACTGCTTGCTCAGGAAGGAGTCGTTCATGTCAATCATACAATTTATACAGGTTTCTTTGGGCGCAATACGCTACAAGAGGCGGGAATTGGTGTGAGGATGACCTATGGATGGAAGTTGTGGAGCCTGATTGCATCTTACGGACGACGCATAGGCTCGTATGCAAACTCTGGCGCTGCATTAAATCATCATGGTCAATTCTGGCTCTCATTAAGCAGTCGATTTTAATGTAAAGATCTGAATACCGGCCTGCGCATGACAGGCTTGTTCGATTCACGCGTATTTAGCCGTGCCTGGCACACAATTGGCTACTGAATCCTGATAGATGGTTGAATAATAGTTTCCCGATCAGCTTAGACGACATTGATACCCCTGGGAAATTCGCCGTACATTCTGGAATAGAGCGATAAAAAGCAATGTGATCGCCATGGCTAAAAACCATGGCTCATGAGTCGCTATAAATCCTTGAATTAAACCGGCATGGATGCCGGACATGAATGGGAAGGCTATCGCCAGCAAACTGACCAGGACAGGAATAATGGGTGAACAACACAACATGGGCGCAAGGAGACCGACGAGTAAACCTCCAGAAACTGCACCACCTTTTATTTTGAGACCACTCGCTAAGAGCCATATAGAAAATGGAATGATCAAAGCCAACTGAATAGACATGATGACGGAAAAAATCACCAGCTCCCTATTCAAATGTGAAAATGATAGCATTCCAATTATGCCGCCAGTGAACATAGCAGGCAAGGTCAAAAAATATACGAGCAAAGTGACGGGAAGGGTGATCAAGGCCAACATCTGATATTTTTTATCAGCAAAAACCGTCTGGAATGCAAAGTGTAGGCTATTCATGAATCCATCCACGCGCTTCTCATACCGGATTAACCGGCTGATCCAGCAAATGCCAGGATAGTAGGCATGGTCACATCGGGAGAGCTATTGATTTTTACAATACTACCCTGGCGATTAATCAGATAATAGATGTCTGGATAATCCTTTTGGTTATAAACTCCAGCCATTTGTCGTGAAGAATTTCCCACGACCCATGCCGCTGAATGCAAAACATCCGGTGCCACAGCTCGAACAAACTGCCTCACAGAGGGTCCCGGATAATCGCCATTTTGATAATTATTGAGAATCAGCACGACAACCCCTCTTTTTTCTAAAACCTGATGTTTGCGCCACAATGCCTGGAGACCGGCCTCACAGCTTGAGCACCAAGTGGAGAAAAGCCATAATATGACTTTTCTTCCTTTATATTGATCTAAGTTATGAGCCTTCCCGTCGACCAAGAAGGTGGCATCGGGAGCCCGCATGAATTCTGTTTGAGAAGAGTGTAGTTTGGTTTCAAAGGGGAGTTCCTGAGTCGATGGCTGCAGGTTATACCAAATCAGCCAGCCAATGATAGTAATAGAGACGGTGATCACAAGAATCGTGGCAATCATATTCCGGCGTTTCAGCATGTATCTCACTCCCTGATAGGGTTATCCAGCGCAACACGATAATTGTTTCACATCCCGGGTAAAAGTCTGGGCACACAATTTGAGTCCTTCGACCAGGGTCAAATAAGGAAACAGCATGTCAGCCAGATCCGCTACAGTCAGCCGCTGTTGCAAGGCAAGCGCAGCTGTCTGGATTATTTCTCCGGCTTCTCCGGCAAAAATCTGCGCGCCGAGCAAGCGATTACTTTCTTTTTCGGCGATCAATTTAATGAAGCCCCGGGTATCAAAATTGGCCAATGCTCTAGGCACATTCTCCAGTCCTAGTTGCCGGGTTTGAATGATATATCCCTGTTGCCGCGCCTCTTTTTCGGTTAAGCCGACAGTAGCCACCTGGGGATCGGTAAAAATGACTTCCGGCATGGCCCTAAGATCGATGCTTGCATCGCCGCCGATCATATTGATTGCGGCCCTGGTGCCTGCTGCCGCGGCCACATAGACATACTGCGGCAAAGTAGCACAGTCCCCCGCAGCGTAAACCGAATCCAGATTTGTTCTAAGATGATCATCGACACGAATGTGTTTCCTGTCATCCAGGGCGATACCCAGGGTTTCGAGCCCGATATTCAGTGTGTTGGGTTCTCGGCCCGTAGCCACCAGCAAGGCATCTGCCGACATTGACTCACCTTCTGCCATCTGAATATGAAAACGTGAACCCTCACTCTCATGACTGATTGCCTGTGGCACACAATGCAGCCGGACTACAATGCCCTCTTGCCGGAAAATATCGGCCAACCCCTCTCCCAGCTTGGGATCGGTACGAGAGAGCAGTGTACTGCGTGCAAACAAGGTAACTTTGCTACCCAATCTGGAGAAGGCTTGCGCCAATTCGATCGCGACTACCGATCCACCAATAATTGCGAGACGTTGCGGAATCCTGCGTGAGGCAAGCGCCTCTGTCGAAGTCCAGTAGGGTACTGCTTCCAGGCCAACAATATTGGGAATCGCCGGTTTTGCACCTGTGGCGACCAGTACCTTGTCCGCAAGAATAAACTGTGTGCCTTCACCTTGCTCCACGGCGATCAGATGGGCGCCGATCAATCTTCCAAAACCGTGAATCAATTGCAATGCGGGATTGGTTTTGAGGACGTCTTCATATTTTGCTTGTCGCAACTCATCCACCCGACGCTGCAACTGCACCTGCAGCGCTTTACGATCCACGGAAAGTCTACAGCGGGATAGCCCATCGTATGGATGGTTGGCCGCCAGATAAGCAATCCGGGCATTCCGAATGAAAATTTTTGATGGAACACATCCTACATTGACGCAAGTGCCACCTATCGTTTCTGCCTCAATAATTTTCACCACCGCACCTTTTTCCGCAGCGCGAATGGCGCAGGCAAAAGCAGCGGAACCCGAACCCAGAGTGACTATCCGCAGGCGTGGCCCCGGTTCCTGGCCGATCAATCGCACTGGATAGGGATAGGCGTCATAACCGGCGTTTTTAATCCGGTCTATCAACACGGATAATTCTCCACCGGATATTCGTGCCAGCCCCGCATGGTAACTGACCTCTACCTCGATATTGGGTAACTCGGCAAGTGCCTCGCCCACGGTTATCGCGCAATGATTACAGGTCATGCCCAGAATTCTAAGTACATGCTTCGCCATACCGTTACCTATTAAAATGGATCCTATAGATACTAAGAATGACACCGTACCCATGTACGGATTCAAGCGAATGGTATAGGTAAATGAGGAAGGGAAGCTGGCTGGAAAACCCTGGATACTTCTGAGATCCCAAGAGCAATGGGATGGCCCTCAATCCTAGAGTGGGGCAGATCCACAATGAAGAGAAGCCAGGTGATTTGATCCGCGTAGATCAGGATGATCTAGCATCGCTGATTACCACTCGTGTCCCACTCCAGGGGCAAGCTGTATGAATAGACTAAGTATAAGCTATTGAAATATATGGTGATAGTGGTTGGTAGGTCAATATCTATCAGGGGCATGGCATCAGTATTTCTGTAGCCCTTAGATCTATAGCTTGTTTAGATGACCTTGGAGTATCCACCCTGCTGGGTACTTAGGTAACGATCGAAAACCATACAAATATTTCGAATAAGCAGTCGTCCAACCGGACTGACATCAATCCCCGTCGAATCCATAGCCAATAAGCCATCTTCCGCCATACTGGCTAATACCTCAATTTCCTTAGTGAAGTAGTTTCGAAAATCAATTTCATAACGGGCTTCAATATCCGTATAGCGCAAGCGAAAGTGGCAAATCAGATCAGATATGATGGTGCGCCGCAGACGATCATCCTTGCTCAGACGCAAGCCACGAAATACGGGGAGTTGTCCAGCATCGATTCGATCAAAATATTCTGCTTCCGTACGGACGTTCTGGCTGTAAGTGTCTGCCAGCATGCCAATAGCCGTAATTCCCATAGCCACCAGATCGCAATCAGCATGAGTTGAATAACCCTGGAAATTCCGATACAGCGTACCTTCGCGCTGCGCTATGGCCAACTCGTTTTCTGGTCGGGCAAAGTGATCCATGCCGATATAAATATAGCCCGCCTGCCCCAAACGGCTGATAGTATCTTCCAGGATGGCAAGTTTTTCTGCCGGGTTAGGCAGATCTTCAATATGGATGCGCCGCTGGGGCTTGAAGTATTCAGGCAAATGGGCATAGTTAAAAACTGAGACACGATCAGGTTGCATCCGGATGATCTTGTCCACGGTGGCAGCGAAACTAGCCACACTTTGACAGGGCAAACCATAAATCAGATCAACACTGACCGAACTAAAGCCCGCGTTGCGCGCAGAGTCGATGACTGCCAGCGTTTGGACTTCGCTCTGAATCCGGTTGACCGCCTTTTGTACACGTGGATCGAAATCCTGAATACCCATACTGAGACGATTGAAGCCTAATTGGCGCAATAGTGTGATTGTTTCATTACCCACTTCACGGGGATCAATTTCGATGGAGTATTCACCTTCCTCGACGAAGTCAAAATGACTGCGCGTTTTCTCCATCAAATCTGTCATTTCAAGATGAGATATAAACGTTGGCGTTCCTCCACCCCAATGTAGCTGTTCAACTTTTCGATCATGGCCGAACAATCGAGCCTGCATTTCAATTTCCCGATGCAATCGTTCCAGGTAAGGTTGTGCCCGACTGCGGTGCTTGGTCACAATTTTATTGCAAGCACAATAGAAACAAACCGTATCGCAAAAGGGCAGGTGAAAATAGAGCGACAAAGCGCGCCCACCATCGTTGCTGCGAGCTGCCGCTTCACGATAAGCCGTGCTGGAAAATTCAGAATTGAACTGGACTGCAGTGGGATAAGAGGTATAACGCGGCCCCGCACGATCATAACGGCGAATCAGGTCGATATCAAAATGCACTTTCTGGTCTTCACCCATCTTGATTCTCCAGACTCTTACTGACGATCTCATACACGCCTCGGGACAAGGAAGCGCTGAGCATACGCTCCAGTTCGGTGCGCATCATATTTTGCCGATGCAGGCCATAATCACGCCAATGGGTGAAAGCCTTAACCAAGCGGGCGGCAACCTGGGGATTATCCGGATCAATAGCCAATACCTGATCGGCGACAAAACGATATCCAGAACCATTCAACGCATGAAATCCAGTAGGATTACGTAGCGCGAATGTGTGAATTAAAGCGCGCACCCGGTTGGGATTATGCATGGAAAAAGCCGGGTGTCTGATTAAACCTCTAATCCGATCAAGCGTACCGGATTCCTGGATACCGGCCTGCAAGGCAAACCATTTATCCAGTACCAGAGGCTCGTTGTGCCAATGGGCATAAAATTCCTGCAAGGCTTCCGCGCGCTGTTCGCCACCGATCTGGATCAGCGCGCTCAGGGCACCCAAGCTCTCGGTCATGTTGTCTGCACTCTTGAATTGTCGCCAACATAATTTTTGTGCGTCATCGTCTTCGATTAATGCCAGATAAGCCAGCGCAAGATTGCGCAGGCGTCTACCACCTGCTGCTTCAGCATTAAAACGATAAGGCGCAGGAACACCATAACGTACATATATTTCATGCCAGCGCGGATTGAAATGATGCGCCAGCGCCAGACGCATGCGTTCCCGGGTATTATGGATAGCATCCGGATCGGTAGGCATCATGTCTTCAGCCAACAACGATTCATTCGGCAAAATTAGGCATTCTGTTTTTATCGAAGGTGACAAACTGTCATCATCCAGCACACCCTGAAAGGCCTTGAACAATCCTTGCGGAATAGCCCGGGGGTTTTCAGTCCATGCGTTGGTTATCTCCGCGTGCAATAGTCGCTGGTATAACTGTTGCCCGGCATCCCAGCGATTGAAGGGATCGCTATCCTCAGCGGCAAGAAAGGCGAGCTGCTGATCGGTATAGGGATAGACCACCTTGATCGGCGCGGAAAAATTACGATTGAGCGAAGGTAATGGCCGGGCAGATAAACCTTCGAATTCAAATCGCTGCTCGGCATCCTGTAGATGCAAAACCTGCATACTGGATGCTGGATGATCATCCCCGCTCAGTTTACATGGCATCTCCTGGCCGTGCTGATTAAGTAAACTCACAGCAAAGGGCATCAGAAAGGGCTGTTTTTCCGTTTTCCCCGGAGTCGATGAGTCGATTTGGCGCAAAATAAGCGTATAGCGACCATTGGCTTCATCCCATTCATCTTGCACGATGACCTCAGGGGTACCCGCCCGGTCATACCAGCGCTGAAATTGCTGGAGATTCTCACTATTGGCATCAGACATCGCCTGGAGAAAATCCTCGGTTGTCACCGCCTGGCCATCATGGCGTTGAAAATACAGGTCCAGCCCCCGGCGGAACCCTTCCCGGCCGAGCAGGGTTTCATACATACGCACAACTTCCGCACCTTTTTCATAGACGGTCAACGTATAGAAATTATTGACCTCCATATACGATGCGGGACGAATCGGGTGCGCCATAGGACTTGCATCCTCAGCGAACTGATGTGTTCGGAGCAAGCGCACGTCCTGGATGCGTTTCAACGCACCTAACGTGGTTTCAGCCGTAAAGCTCTGATCGCGAAAAACAGTCAACCCCTCCTTCAGAGACAGCTGGAACCAGTCGCGGCAGGTGACCCGATTACCGGTCCAGTTATGAAAATATTCGTGAGCGATCACGCTTTCGATATTGATGTAATCCTCATCGGTGGCAATATCCGGTCTGGCCAACACGTATTTGGAATTAAAGATATTAAGGCCCTTGTTTTCCATCGCGCCCATATTGAAGTCATCTACAGCGACGATCATGTATAAATCAAGGTCATATTCCAGACCAAACCTTTCCTCATCGAAGCGCATCGCCTTCTTGAGGGAAGCCATAGCATGGGTACACTTATCGATGTTGTGTGGCTCGACATAAATGCGCAATTGTACGCTGCGGCCCGAGGCCGTCGTATGGGTATCTTTGATGAAATTAAGCTTGCCGGCCACCAGGGCAAATAGGTAAGCGGGCTTGGGATAGGGGTCATTCCAGGTGGCGAAATGACGATTATCCCCAATCGCACCTTGCGCTACCGGATTACCATTGGCAAGCAATACCGGGTAACGATCGGTATCTGCAACCAGTGTGACGGTAAAAATACTCATGATATCCGGGCGATCGAGAAAATAGGTAATACGCCGGAAACTTTCCGCTTCACATTGCGTACAAAAATTACCAGAAGAAAGATAAAGCCCCTCAAGCCGGGTATTGGCCGCTGGATTGATCCGGGTTTCCACTTCCAGGATAAATTCATCCGGAACTTCAGCCACGCTAAGGGATATTTTATCCAGGTGATAGGCATCTGGGGGCAGCAATTTCCCATCGAGACCAAGAGAGACAAGCTCCAGATCCTCACCATCTAGAACCAGAGGTGAACCCTTGACTTGTGCCCGTGGATGGCGTCGCATAGATAGCCGTGATTTTACGCGCGTGGCCGAATCACCGAGATCGAAATGCAACTCAGTCTTCAGAATTAGAAAATCAGGCGGGCAATAGTCACTAAGATAAATGGTTTTAGCTGCTACTTTTTTCATTATTTCCGACCCGAAAAAAAATAATCATACACTGGGCTGGATAAGATAAGCATCTCTCGATAATCTTCGATGCGTGATAGCTGCCAAGCATACAATACGGGTTAACTTTATAATGGCGTTTTGAGAACCACTCCGCATACCCTGGAAGCTATCGGACTACAAAATACGCTTTCGCTGGCTACCTCAAAAACTTTTTGCAGACCATAATTACATCAATTTTGGATTGCTGACCATTATCATGGAACTTGTCGATATAGGATTCAACTTTACTCATCACGCCTTCGATCCCGATCGGGAAACTGTGATCGACCGGGCCGTGACCGCAGGGGTCACCCAAATGATCTGTACCGGAGCCGATCTAAAAGACAGCTTATGCTCCGTCACTCTGGCCGAACAAATGCCGGATCACTTAACCGCCACGGCTGGATTTCACCCCCACCAGGCATCAGTCTGGCAGGCAAACAGCGCCATGGATCTCTATGAATTGGCACGAACCCATTTAAAGATAAAGGCTTTGGGCGAAATGGGCCTGGATTTCAACCGGAATTATTCACCCCGCTCTGCGCAGGAGCGGGTTTTTGAAGCGCAACTGGAAATCGCCACAGTACTCGAACTTCCAGTGTTTCTGCACCAGCGCGATGCGCATGAATCATTCATGCGCATCCTCGGAAGATACCGGTCAAGATTGAACAAGGCAGTCATCCACTGTTTCACTGGAACCGAAAACGAATTGCGAGCCTATCTCGACCTCGATCTGCATATCGGTATCACTGGCTGGATCTGCGATCCACGGCGCGGGCACCATCTCAAAGACCTGTTGCTTTCGATCCCCGCAAACAGACTCATGATCGAAACTGATGCGCCCTATCTCCTGCCCAGGGATCAATGTCCCAAACCAGCCTCTCGCAGAAACGAACCCGCTTATCTGCCCTATATACTAGAAACAGTGGCAACAGCCTTGCACCGCCCGGCCGGAATAGTAGCCGACGAAACCACAGCAACGGCGTATGATTTTTTCAATCTTGATTGCGATTTACCCGGAAGGACTAAAGCCGGGAAGTTCTATCGGTGATCATCGAAGTCTCTTTCCCGTAACCCATTGAGGTAAAATCTCAGGATACCAAACCGCCCTGCCCGTCAGCTCGTTCCTATGGTTGCTCCTCCTGTTGCTTGTGAATATCTTTATGGGCCTGCGCCATGTCGATTGCCTTGACCCTGGAGATAACCTCTTCCAGCTGAGCTGGCGAAAGCATTCCGGGCTGGGAAAACAGGATAATCTGCTCACGAAAAATTATTAAGGTAGGAATTGAGCGGATTTGGAACGTAGCCGCCAACCCCTGTTGCTCTTCCGTATTGACCTTTCCAAAAACAATATCCGGATAGGTTGCAGAGGTAGCCTCGAAAATTGGTGCAAAAGCGCGGCAGGGAGCGCACCAGGTAGCCCAGAAATCGACAATAACAATATCATTTTCTACTGTAGTTTTCTCAAAATTCTCTTCGGTCAGCTCAATTACAGCCATATCCGTACTCCTTACCGTCAGGGGTTTCAATTTAAAAGATTATCCTACATCAGGGAGCATGAGGCGCCAAATGCGTCCTGCCAGCATGAAAAGTACGCCGCCAGGTTGCAAATGTATTGGATGCAATGGCCTGTCGGATATTTCTCATGAGTTGTTGATAAAAATGCAGGTTATGGATCGTGTTTAACCGGGCGCCAAGAATTTCTCTGCATCGATCCAGATGGCGCAGATAGGCGCGGGAGTAGTTGCGACAGGTATAACAGGGGCATGATTCATCTAGTGGGCGCGTATCCTCGACATATTGCGCATTACGGATGCGAAGCGTCCCCGCGCTGGTGTACAGGAATCCATTGCGTGCATTGCGCGTGGGAATAACGCAATCAAATAGATCAATACCACGCCAGACCGCCTCAACAATATCTTCGGGTGTTCCCACCCCCATCAAATACCGCGGGCGATCCTGCGGTAGCGCGGGTACGGTAAAATCCAGTACCCGGGCGCGCGTTTCAGCCGGCTCCCCCACAGCTAATCCGCCGATGGCATAACCGGAAAAACCGATCTCGCGCAGGGTTGCAGACGATTCAAGGCGCAAGGCTTCATCCATGCCACCCTGAACAATGCCGAACAAAGCCGCCGGGTTACCACCGTGCGCCTCTTTGGATCGTAGCGCCCAGCGCATCGACAGGCGCATGGATTGAGCGGCCTGCGCTACAGTGGCCGGGTAAGACGTGCATTCATCAAAACACATGACGACATCGGAGCCAAGCGCACGTTGGACTTTTATTGAGCGTTCCGGCGTCAATTCTATCCGGTCTCCATTGATCGGAGATCGAAAAATCACTCCTTTCTCTGTCAGTTTTCGAAGCTTGGCCAGGCTAAATACCTGGAATCCACCGGAATCAGTTAAAATTGGTCGGTGCCAATGCATGAAATCATGTAAGTCACCGTGTTTTTGAATAATATCTATTCCTGGGCGCAACATCAGATGGAATGCGTTGCCGAGGATCATCTGGGTGCCCAGGTTTTCCAGTTCTTCAGGCAGTATGGCCTTCACAGTCCCGTAAGTACCTACCGGCATGAAAGCCGGCGTCTCTACCACTCCCCGTGTAAAATAAAGGCGCCCCAGGCGCGCTTTTGCCTCGGTGCCGATCAATTCAAAACGCATGGCGTTGCCTCACGAACAGGGCATCTCCGTAACTGAAAAAACGATAGTGTTGCTGCACTGCATGACAATAGGCTGCCATGGTTTTCGGGTAACCCGCAAACGCGGCAACGAGCATCAGCAGAGTCGATTCCGGTAAATGGAAATTGGTAATTATGGCGTCGATAACCTTGAAATCATAACCTGGGCAGATAAACAAGCGGGCATCACCGCTAAAAGGCTCCAGCCGGCCTTGGCTCACCGCCGCTTCAAGACTACGCACCGTGGTCGTGCCCACGGCGATAACCCGCCCGCCCCGCGCTCGGCATTCCGCGACGGCCAGGCAAACCTTTTCGTCAACTTCCACCCGCTCGGCATGCATGACGTGACTCGCTGGATTTTCCATCCGCACAGGCTGGAAAGTACCGGCGCCGACATGCAAGGTAACAAATGCCCTATTGATACCCTGCCTCTGGAGCCTGGTCAGTAAAGCGTCATCGAAGTGCAATCCAGCGGTAGGTGCGGCGACTGCTCCGGGCTTATGCGCATAAACAGTCTGATAGCGCTCCTTGTCGAGCGCGGTATCCGGGCGCTGAATATAAGGGGGCAAAGGGATATGTCCATAACGCTCGAGCAAACTCAATACGGGAGCAGTCGCCGGGAACTGAAGCTCAAAAAGATCAGCCTTCCGGCTGGAAACTTGTACTTTCAGTGCATCTTCCAGCCATAAATTACTGCCCATCTTGGGTGGCTTGCTGACGCGTAAGTGAGCCAATGCTTGATGCTCGCCAATAATCCGCTCCACCAGCACCTCCACCTTCCCACCACTCGCCTTGCGTCCATGCAAGCGCGCCGGGATGACGCGCGTATTGTTGAATACCAGTAAATCATTCGCAGTCAGGAAATCAGTAATATCGGTAAAAAAACAATCTTCAATATCCCCGGTTGGAGCATCAAGAACCAGCAAGCGGCTGGCGGTCCGCTGAGTCAATGGTTTTTGGGCGATAAGTTCAGCGGGTAAGTCATAATAGAAATCACTGGTTTTCATGAGAGGTTCCTAAACTGCCTTCTCCACGCATTGTAAGCTACGCAAGGGGGTATGGTTGTTGTTGAAGAATGATATCCGATGATTCAAGTGTGAGCTTTTTGTCATGACCCTAAAGTTTTCCCAACTCTGGCCGTTATCTTGGTTGAGGTTCAAATAAAACTGATTCCCCGGCCCAAACCAGGCAAATCAAATGGAGCCAAAATAAATGCAAGATGATGATATTTTGCAGGATTACCTGATTGAATCACGTGATCTTCTGGAAAAAGCCCAGGAAGATGCGCTGAGGCTGGAAAGTAACCCGGAAGACAACGAAATCCTGGCTTCAGTATTTCGTGCCTTTCATACGATCAAAGGGGGTGCCGGCTTTATCGAGGCTGACAATCTGGTCGAGTGGACCCATCATCTGGAAGATTTACTGGATAAATTGCGCTCGCACACCCTGCCGGTCACCAGTGAGGCTATCGACACTATTCTAAAGGGACTGGATGTTGTCGATGAAATGTTCAACTCTCTTGCCGAAGGGCGTGATCCGGAAGCTGGTCCGGCTGAATTGAGCGCACTGATCCGGGATCTTGCAGCCGGCCATCAAGCACCTTCAACTCCAGTCATCGGGCCCACATCATCCCCTGTCAATGCTGATGTTGACCCTAAGGAATTGCAACCCATTGATGAAGTCGATGCCGAATTCGAGGCATTACTGACTGCGGCACAATCATCGGAAAAATCTGACAATATGGAGCAAAAAACTGCGGCTGCGGGGATGCCTTCCTCTGCCACTAATAATAGTGAAATTACAGAAGATGAATTTGAAGCACTTCTAGATGCCCTGCATGGCCCTTCGATCTCCGCGCGGCCATCGGCTGCGGCAACCGTGGCTGAAGCGCATACGCCAACGGCGGCGGTAGCCCCGCCTCCTCTCGTGCACAACACGCGAGCTTCTCCCGCCCCAAAAAACCAATCACCTGCCAGGCCAAAATTTCGCTCTCATTCCTCCGCAGGGCTGGCCGACAAAACTCTGCGCGTCGATGCTGTGCGTATGGATGCGGCCATGAATCAGGTAGGGGAGATCGTACTGCTGCGTAACCGCCTGAATACAGCCATTTCAACCTTGCCCAAAGAGAATGAAATGCTAAAACGGATAGCCAGAGAGATAGATCTTGCCGTCAATGACATGCAAAACACGACCATGCAATTACGCATGCAGCCCTGCAAACGGCTGTTTCAACAATTGCCGCGCGTGGTTCGGGATGTATCGCGAAATCTGGCTAAGGAAGTGGAGCTCTCCATCGAAGGCGAGGAAGTTGAAATCGATAAATCCGTCGTGGATGCCCTTTCTGCTCCGCTGATCCATCTGGTGCGCAATAGCCTTGATCACGGGATCGAGAATCCGGAAGATCGCAAGGCGGCTGGCAAGCCAACAACAGCCACGTTGCGGGTTGCGGCTATACATTTGGGGGACAAGATACGCGTTGAAGTGGCAGATGACGGGCGTGGTATTGACCGTCATCTGGTCATCCAAAAAGCGATTGAGAAAGATGTGATTAGCGCAGAACAAGCGGCTCATTTGAGCGATCAGGAAGCGCTCGAACTGATTTTCCGCCCTGGGTTCTCAACCAAGGATCAAGCCAGTGATTTATCCGGACGCGGCGTCGGCATGGATGTGGTCAAGGAAACCGTACGGGATCTACGGGGCCGGATTGATTTACAAACACAATTGGGGCTGGGTACCACCATCGCCATGGAATTCCCGTTGACCATGGCTATTTTGCCGGTACTCTATCTGCGTATCCGGCGCGATATCTATGCGCTGCCCATTTCCTCGATCGAAAGTCTGGTCGATATCACTCCACAAAAAATTCATACCATCAAAGGGCGATCGGTTTTCCAAATCAGCAACGGACAGGTTGTCCCATTGGTCAATTTGGGCCAACTGCTCTATGAACGTCCTTTATCTCTGGGAAGCGAACCCATAGAAGGCGTACTCACGGAAAAAGGGCTATTTATGGTCTCCGAGGTCCTCGGTAACGAAGATGCCGTAGTCAAACCGATTGATTTCCTGGCCGATGACAAAAACAGCAACCGGTATCAGGGAGCCACTATTTCGGGCCAGGGAGAGGTTGTATTGATTTTGGATCCAAACACCTTAGTGGCGCTTTCGTTAGAACGTATGGGAGGTAATGATTGATGGACGTCAACCAGGTCATGTATATCGTGGAGTCCTCCTATCGCGCCCGGCACACCATGGATACCGCTTTGCGGGAAATTGATCGCCGGGCACTGAACGCCATGATTCTGGTCAAGCGCCACGGCAAGGCATTGGCCGGTTATGGCGTGATTGCCCAATCCTTTCGGGAACAGGCGGCTCGCCTCAAGCGTGCGGCGGCCAGCCTACCGGAAGTTATGTCTCCGTTGATATACGCGCAGATGTGTATCTTTAAACATCAACACCATGTTAAACAGATGGGCGTCCTTAAGAAACTGCTGATCCATGATGACGCCGTCAAACACAATTTTGAACATGCACTGGACCAATGGCAAACCCGCATCGAGCAGGAAGAAAGGGATTCCCGGAAAACCTTCAAGAAGGTTGTCAGACAAATGGAATCCCTACAGGACATCATTGAAGAACAAGAATATATCGTCGTTAATGCCCGCATTGAAGCGGCTCTTTTGGAAGGGACCGGGGTTCCCCTGATGCGCGTTTCCAAAGACATGGGCACGGCTGTCGCCACTATCCGGAAAGCAGTCTGGATCTATCGCAACCAACTGGAGGAATTTGCGCATGAAAGCAGCACCCGTATTTGAATTGGGCGATCATCGCTGGTGGATTATCTATGACCAGGATGAACACCGGGTGATTGATTCCAATGTCTATGTCATGGAGTCAAAAGGCCAGGCAATCATCCTCGATCCCAGCGGTTTTGAGATTTTTCCACAAGTCTTTTCCGCTTTGATCGATATCATCGAGCCCAACACCCTGACTGCGGCCTTTGTATCCCATCAAGATCCCGATATTGCCTCCAGCCTGCCGCTGTGGGCTGCCTGTAAACCGGATCTGCAATGGTATATTCCGCAGATATGGGAAGGATTCATCCGCCATTACGGTGCATTGGAAACACCTTTCAATAACATTCCAGACGAAGGTGGCGAAGTCATCATTGGCGACAAAACGCTGCAATTCATCCCCGCCCATTATCTGCACGCCTCAGGTAACTTCAGTGTTTACGATCCACAGGCGAAGGTATTGTTCTCTGGAGATGTGGGAGCGGCATTGTTGCCACCAGGACACGGGGCTTTCCTGGATCGCCGGGATGGATCCGAGCGGACATTTTCCGAGCATATTGCCAAGGCCGAGTACTTCCATCAGCGCTGGATGCCTTCAAACAGGGCTAAAAATGACTGGATTGATCGGGTTTCCCGCTTACCAATCGATTACCTGTGCCCTCAACATGGTGCTATTTATACCGGGGAAAATATACCTCGATTCCTGGATTGGTTCAGAAACTTAAACGTCGGCATAGGTGTTGCCTGAATCAATGGATAACGCTACTCAATAGAGGCTGCCATGAAAAAACTATCTGCCATATCTTTCCGGATTTCCGCAAGCATGATTGTGATCGGCATCCTGGTGAGCATCGCTGTGCTGGTTCCTTATTTTCTTGGTCAGCGCATTACTCATGATATAAAAACTATGGCTCGGGATCAGGTCATAGCCACACAGGTAATGAAAATGCATATTGCCATACTTGGCATGGATGTAGCGATTAGAGACAATATCGTGAACATGAACCTTAATGTGATCGGGGGGGTGAGTCCAAAGCGAGCCAGAAAACTGATGACAGTAACCTTAAAGGGTAAATATTTAAATCAAGCAGTGATGGAATTCTCCGTAGCCGATGCCGCCTACATAAAAGCGAAGATGCTCAGTCGACAAAGTCCAGATCTCACGGAGGCGGTTCAATCCCTTGATAAATCCTGGCTATTACTACGACAAAATAGCGCCAACATTATTGATCTGCTCCGACAACTTAAATTTGCTGGCGCAACAAATCTATTCGTAAACCGGTCCTATTTGTTAACCCAGCATACCGAAACTTCCTTCACGCGCATTAATCATGACATTAATCATGGCCTATACCTTAAAGAAAAAATGATGTTTAAAAACATGCAAACATCCAGAGCTGTCAGCCTGGGATTGCTGATCTTCGCGTTGGTGTTAGGCGGCCTATTGATGGGCTCTATTATCCGCAGTTTGCACAAGCGACTGCATTTGACGCTACAATCAATACAGGATATTGCCGAGGGAGAAGGTGATTTGACCAAGCGCATGCCTTCCCGTCATCGTGACGAACTGGACTTCATCGCCGATGCCTTCAATCGTTTCGTTGAAAAAATTCAGTCGCTTGTCAATCAGGTAGTCAATACGACAATTCAATTGGCTGATGCCGCCGATAAATTTTCAGTTTCCAGCCAAAAAACCATGGAGCTCACCCAACAATTACAAAACGAAACGGCGCAAATAGCCACCGCGACCGAAGGTATGTCTGCAAGCGCAAAAACAGCCGCATCGAAATCGATAAATACCCTGGATGCTGCCAATGAAGCGGATCATACCACTCAAAAAGGGCAAAAAGTTGTAGAACAAACAATCAGCATGATGCATGAACTGGCCACGGAGGTCGACCAAACGGCCAGGATAATACAGACGCTGGAAAATGATGGCAATCAGATCGGCCGCGTCATCGAAGTCATCAACAGTATCTCGGAACAGACCAATCTGCTGGCCTTAAATGCCTCCATTGAAGCCGCCAGAGCGGGCGAGCATGGGCGCGGATTTGCCGTCGTGGCCGACGAAGTGCGCACTCTGGCCACAAAAACCAAGGATTCCACCGGGGAAATCAGCACGATGATCGAGCGCATCCAGCAGGGCACTCGAAAAGCCGTGATGGCGATGGATCAAGGCAGAGAAAAGGCCCAGGCTGGCGTCAATCAGGCTCAGGTGGCGAATACTGCGCTCCATTCGATCAGTCAAGCCGTGTCAAACATCAAGACCCTGAATAGTGAAATAGCAGAGCTTGCCAACAATCAATCGGAAATCGCGCAAAATCTCAATCAGAATATTCTCAACATCAGCAGTAATACGGATGAGACGGCATCTGGTGCGCAAATGATAACCGTGGCGAGCAATGAGCTGGCCCAGCTCTCTGCCGAACTCAAATCAATTGCCAATCAGTTTAAAATTTAAGGGACTGCAGTTATGAACAAGCGCATGAATGAAGTCGATGAACGCACTCAATTGGCGGGTACGAACAAGTTTGAACTGCTGGTATTCCGGCTGAATGCTACCGACAGTAAAGCTGCACAAGAGTTTTTTGGCATCAATGTATTCAAGGTCAGAGAAGCCCTGAGTATGCCTAAAATCACGCCAATGCCAGGCGCACCTGAATATGTCATGGGGGTGGCCAACATCCGCGGCCAGATCATCCCCGTGATTGATTTGCCGGCAGTCGTCGGCATCCAGAACGGTCATCATAATATTTTATTGGTGACCGAATATGAACGCTCCACCCAGGGCTTTGCCGTCGAGGATGTCGATGAGATCGTGCGCCTGAACTGGAGCCAGGTTATGTCGGCTGAAGGTGCTGCGGTAGGCGGGATGGTAACCAGTCTGGCGCGCCTGGATGAAGATGAAGAGTATTCTCGTCTGGCGCTGGTGCTTGACGTAGAAGCTATCCTGCGCAAAGTATTACCCTCTCGCTTCAAGCTGGCGGAAGACATGACTCATGTCCCGACAGTCACTCTCCCTTCAGGATCAGTCATCCTGTATGCGGATGACTCTGTCGTGGCGCGCAGCCAGATTGAGGCCACGCTTACGAAATTGGGGCTACCTTTTATCGGTGCAAAAAGTGGTAAGGAGGCCTGGGAACGCTTACTGCAGATGGATGCTGAAGCCCAAGCGACTAACACGCCCATTAAAAACAAGATTGCTCTGGTTCTCACCGATCTTGAAATGCCGGAAATGGATGGCTTTACCCTGACCCGAAAAATCAAGGAAAGCCCTACCCTGAAAAGTATCCCGGTAGTTATCCACTCATCTCTCTCCGGGTCGGCTAACGAGTCGCACGCCAACCGGGTGGGCGCCGATGGTTATGTAGCCAAATTTGTGCCTGACGAGCTGGCACAGGAAATCGCTCAAATTATAAATGGAGATCACAACCATGCCTGATAAATCAGATAACAGCACCCTGATCACTAATCCTGCAGCACCAACCGCTCACTCATCCACTGCCCATTTACAGCAATTGACTGCCACCCTGCCTGCGCAGGAGAAGGCTGATCGCGAATCCTTTAATGAAAACCTGAAACTATCGGGCGAAGTGGCGGAGCTGCAAGGCAGGGGGAATGAACACATTGCTGAACTGATCGGCGAAATGGATGTAGTTGAGCAAACCATTAACCACATGGGTAAGATTGCCCTGGATTTTTCCGAACAAACCAAAACCATCACCAACCTGGCCGTTAAGGTCCAGGAAATTGCCAAGCAAACCAATCTGCTAGCCTTAAACGCAGCAATTGAAGCAGCAAGAGCGGGTGAACATGGCCGCGGATTTGCCGTTGTAGCCGATGAAGTCAAGAAACTGGCGCAAAATTCATCGACTGCCGCCGCCGATATTCAGGAATCGGCGATTAGCATCAATCATGATGCCGAGGAAATCGAAACCAGTATATCCAATAGCCTTAAACACCTCCGCAAGGGATCGAATCTCCTTGAGATAACCGCTGTTATACTGGGCAATTCCAATCAAGCCGCAGTTCGATTGAAAACAAGCCTGGAAAAACTCACCGGCAAATTTGCAGAAAACCTGGCCAGGATAAAAAATTCGCGTGCATAAATACCTTCATAATTTTCATGACGCATATCTTGGAAAGATAAGTTCGTCACCCGGAAGAAATTGACCCGCAAGGGTCTTATCAGTAGGATAGTATTTGAGGTGCGTTACGTACCTTGAATGGTGATCCATGCCGGTCCCTCGCAACGACAGGCTGTGAACCCCGCCAGGCCCGGAAGGGAGCAACGGTAACGGCGGACTCGGGTGCCGAGGTCTACCGGCATGGGTCCCTCCCGCTACCCGCCACTAAATTGCTACCCGTCATTGATGAAGAAACTACGGTCAACCTGGAAATGACCTATTTGGCCCTGGCGCGCAAATGGCGCCCGCATTCTTTCGCCGAACTGGTTGGCCAGGATCACATTCGCCAGGCTCTCGTCAACACACTTACCAGTGGTCGTATTCATCCCGCCTATCTGTTTACGGGAACACGCGGAGTAGGCAAAACCACCCTGGCCCGGCTGGTCGCTAAATGCTTGAACTGTGAGCAAGGCATTACTGCCACGCCTTGTGGAACATGCCAGGCCTGCCAGGAGATAGATGCCGGCCGATTCATCGATCTTATTGAAGTAGATGCCGCATCACGCACTAAAGTCGAGGATACCCGGGAGCTGCTGGAAAACGTCCAATATGCACCGGTCCATGGACGCTACAAGGTCTATCTGATCGATGAAGTGCATATGCTCTCGGGACATAGTTTCAATGCATTGCTAAAAACCCTGGAAGAACCTCCCCCGCATGTCCAGTTTTTATTGGCCACGACAGATCCCAAAAAGATTCCAGCCACAATCCTTTCTCGCTGTATTCAGTTTGGCCTCAAACGAATCCCGGAGATCAGGATTGCCGATCATCTGCATCATATTCTGGAACTGGAATCATTGACTGGAGAAACCGCCGCCCTGCGCCTGCTCGCTACCGCCGCCGACGGTAGCCTGCGCGATGCGTTAAGTTTACTCGATCAGGCTATTGCCTTTGGTGATGGCGTGATCCGTGAAACGGATGTGCGCAGCATGCTGGGCAGCATCCCCAGAGAATCAACTATTTCCCTGTTGCAGGCATTAGCCCATCAGGACGGTGCAAAATTGCTTGAGGAAACTGCCAGGATTTCTATAAGTAGTGGTGATTTCAGCGCCTTGTTGAGTGATGTACTCAATATGCTACATCAGATTGCCATTCGCCAGATTATTCCTCAAGCCGTTGAAGAGGATCCAATGATTGGGGAGCTGGCCCGCACTATCGGCCCGGAAGATATTCAGCTTTACTACCAGATCGCACTGCTTGGCCAGCGTGATTTATCTTATGCCGACTCACCACGCAATGGATTTGAAATGATTCTTTTGCGCATGCTGGCTTTCCGCCCACAATCTTCCACCTCCCATTCGGTCGACTCAGGAGGCACGCTTTCTGCCCGGCAGCTTGCTAAACGATCTGCCGGATCATCACTTGACGTGCCCGATGCCTCAGTTCCCTTGAATGATCACGGGTATCCGACATCACCCCGCAATGTCACAACACAAAATGCACCCCTCGGTCAACAGAAAATAGCTGACGATTCATCCAGACAACCTGACTCCTTGACTGGATCATGGGAAAAAATCGCAAGCCGACTGGCCCTGTCGGGTATAGCGAAGCAACTCGCCTTCCATAGCAATCTTGAGCTACTTGCTCCGGAACATTATTGCCTTTATATCGACAAGGCGCATGAACAGTTATGCACAGATCGATCAAAAAACCGCCTCCTGGAGGCATTACAGGAATTCGTTGGTTCGTCTATCAAAATCGATTTTAAAATCGTCGATGATTTGGTGGCTACGCCTGCGGCAAAACAGAAACAGCTCGAAGAACAACGTCAGCACGTAGCGGAAACAGCCATTGAAGCTGATGAAACGATCGGCTTGTTACGCACACATTTCGGCGCCGAAATTATTCCCGGTTCCATCAAATCCATTCAACCCCAGCAAGACAAATCCCGGAGGAAAGAACCATGAAAGGCGCAATTGGCAACTTAATGAAGCAGGCCCAGAAGATGCAAGCTGAGATGCAGAAGGCCCAAGAGGAGCTGGCCAACATGGAAGTCACTGGACAATCCGGCGGTGGGCTGGTGTCGATCGTTATGACCGGCAAGCATGAAGTGCGCCGGGTCAGTGTCGATCCGAGTCTGCTGGCGGATGACAAGGACATGCTGGAGGATCTCGTGGCCGCTGCCATTAATGATGCCACCCATAAAATCGAAGCAATGACGCAGGAACGCTTTGCTAATATGGCATCAGGCGTGCAACTTCTACCGGGTATGAATCTCCCATTTTGACCCTGGATTCAATCCAGGGAGATGACCCTTACGAAATCATTCCGCTAAACACCATGAATTTATCATGCAAATTCTTCGAATACTGACGCCGTGGCCGGATATAGAACCAGCCCATTGCTGGAACAGTTGATCCAGGCACTTCAGTGCCTGCCAGGAGTCGGTCCAAAATCGGCCATCCGCTGCGCTTACCATCTGCTTGAACGGGACCGGGAAAGTGCGATCCATCTCGCTCGTGCCCTGGAACAGGCTGTCAAGCATATTGGTCATTGCCACCGCTGCCGGAATTTTAGCGAAACGCCGCTCTGTGAGATTTGCCGGGATCCCAAAAGGGATCAATCCATCGTTTGTATCGTGGAGACACCAACCCAACTGGCAGCCATTGATCGAGCCACCCACTTCTCTGGCACCTATTATATTCTCATGGGACACATTTCCCCGCTCGATGGTATCGGTCCGAAAGACCTGGGCCTGGATCAGTTGGAAATCAGGCTTCGACAAGGTGTAATACATGAACTGATCCTGGCTATCAGCTCGACGGTCGAAGGTGAAATTACAGCCCATTATCTGGGAGAAATGGGCCGCGCTCTAGGGGTGCGCGTCACTCGCATCGCTCAGGGTGTACCCATGGGAGGAGATCTGGAGACACTAGATAGCGGCACCTTATCCCACGCCATGGCATTGCGCCACACTTATTAAACAAAATATATCGAGGAATTCAAGATGAACGATTGCCTTTTTTGCAAAATGATAGCGGGTAAAATCCCGGTGCAATTTATTTATGCGGATAATAATATGATCGCCTTAAATGATATCAATCCTCAGGCACCATTGCATGCTTTGATCATTCCTCGCAGGCATATCCCCACTCTCAACGATGTGCAAGGTGAAGATGCCGACTTGCTCGGAAAAATGCTGCTGGTCGCGAAGCGGATTGCGAATGAAGCCGGGGTGGCCGAGGCGGGCTATCGAGCCATCTTCAATTGCAACGCACAAGCTGGCCAGACCATCTTTCATTTACATTTGCATGTTTTGGGTGGTCGAGCCCTGTGCTGGCCGCCCGGCTAGGAGAACGAAGGAGAATCATGATGATTTTTTCGGCGCGGGATGAAGTATGACTTCGAGATCGGCGCGGACTGCGTCGATTGCGCTTTGGAGAGGTACGTCAGGCTGGTGCCGACTGCCATTGATGAAAACCGAGAAAGCCCCCCAGTCGCCATTTCTCAGGCGTAAATAGCCTGCCAGCGCAAACACCGAAACGGGCCGTGAGAGTGATCCGGTCTTGACCATGACGCGGGTCATCCAGGCATGATCACCCCCCTTTAGCATCGCTACAGGCGTTTGCCCCGGAATACTCAACGCACTCAGAAAAGCAGGATAATCACCATATTGGTGATTGGCATAGGCCAGTAATGCAATCACATCATTGGCTGAAAGTCGGCTGGCAGGCGTCAGGCCACTACCGCTCGCTAGAATGGGGCGACTGTTGTGGGCGCCGGTCCAGGGTGATTCGGCGTCTACCCTGCGTGCAAAATCGGTTAACCAGGCACCGGCCTGCCGCAGGGATAGTGGCGGCTGATATTGGGTTCGTGCGAGGTCTAGCGCCAGCATATCGGCCATATAATTGTTGCTGTAAGTCAGCATACCCCGCAATTCAGAACCCAATACCAGACCGCGTACCTCAGTCACCGGCTGAGTGTTCACGAAAGGGCGATTAATAATACGCACTGCGATTCCTGAGGTATCGATTCCGTTTTGCCGTAAGAAAACACGAAAAGCCTGACCCGTGTAGCGGGCTGGATGCGATACCGAGCGATAGATACATTGTGGTGAGCTGTTCATGGCGATACCCCCATCAACAGATAATTCATCGCGGCCCTTTGCAGTCGTGCGTAAAACGTGGATATGTGTTTTCGCATCCGCAGGCAGGGTGCGCACCTCCCCGTGCGTAATGAACAAAGGCAAGTTAAAAGGCTCCAGTGTAACCTGGGCTGGAATACCCGGCCCCTCTGCTGGCGATAGGCGCACACACACATTACTGTAATCGAATCCCGCCGCGGAAAGCGGCGCATTGTAGGCATTCCGTGTGCACTGTAGCGCAGCACAACGATCAGCTGTCTGGCATTGGATAGGCCCAAATTTCGACTGATCGATAATTATCGCGCCTTCGACCCGGCGAATACCCGCTTCCCGTACTCTCCGGGCTAGCAACCAGAGCTCAGCATTAGTGAGTCCCGGATCGCCACTACCCCGGAGAATAAGATCGCCCTTTAGAATGCCATTAACGACTTTTCCACGACGTAACACCCGAGTGGTAAACCTGTATTTCGCACCCCATATCTTAAGTGCCGCCAAAGCCGGATAGAGCTTGCTCACAGAAGCCGGTATCAGAGCCTGACCTGGATTCAGAGCGGCGAGGGTATGGTCGGTACGCAGATCAATGATGCGTGCGCTGACTACAGCACCCTGCCCGACGAGCCTCCTCAGATGAAGCAGGTTTTCCGCATGGGCCAACGATAATGCTAGCAGGAACCCTAATCCGACTCCTGCGAGTCGGCAAAGACCCTGCCATCTCATTTAAGATACTCTTTTCCGCCCAGATAGGCACGCAAAACTTCCGGGATACGGACGCGACCATCGGGTTGTTGATAATTTTCCAGCACAGCGATCAACGTGCGTCCAACCGCCAGGCCGGATCCATTCAGTGTATGCAGTAATTCCGGTTTGCCCGTACCCGGATGGCGATAGCGTGCTCCCATCCGGCGAGCCTGAAAATCCCGGAAGTTTGAGCAGGAGGAAATTTCCCGATAGCGCTGCTGTCCCGGCAACCATACTTCAAGATCATAGGTCTTGGACGCGGAAAATCCCAAGTCGCCCGCACACAGGCTCACGACCCGGTAAGGCAGCTCCAGTCTTTGCAGTACCCGCTCGGCGTGTCCGGTCAATGTTTCCAGGGCAGACCACGAATCCTCGGGACGAACCATTTGTACCAACTCAACCTTCTCGAACTGGTGCTGGCGAATCAATCCGCGAGTATCGCGCCCGGCCGCCCCGGCCTCGGAACGGAAACAGGGAGTATGCGCCACGAATCGCAGTGGCAGATCATCGGCCGAAAGGATTTGCTCTCGTACCAGATTGGTCATCGGCACCTCTGCGGTGGGAATGAGATAGAAACCGGGATTGCCGGAGATATGGAAAAGATCCTCTTCGAATTTTGGCAACTGGCCTGTTCCCCGCAAGGCCTGAGCCTGTACCAGATAAGGCACGTAGACTTCCTGGTACTCATGTTCAGCGGTATGCAGATCAAGCATGAACTGAATCAGGATGCGTTGCAGGCGTGCCAGATCGCCCCGAAGAACGGCGAAGCGTGCTCCGGAGATCCGGGTTGCTGCTTCAAAATCCAGCATTCCAAGCGCTTGCCCGATATCCACATGATCCCGGGGTGGGAAAGTGAATTCCGGTAACCGCCCCCAGTGGCGTACGACCACATTATCACTCTCGTTGACACCTTCCGGTACATTTTCATGCGGCAGATTGGGTATCCTCAGAAGCATTTCTTCTAATTCCTGTTGTACCGCTTGGGCTTGTCTGCTGGTCTGATTCAGGCGATCGCCCAGCGTGGCCACTTCTTCCAAGAGGAGGTCGATATTTTCACCTTTCGCCTTGGCCTGTCCAATAGCACGCGACCGGACATTGCGTTCATGCTGCAGGGACTGGGTTTCTGTCTGAAGTAGTTTACGTTGTCTTTCCAGATAGCCAAAATGCTCCAGATCAAAGATAAATCCCCGGTGCGCCAGCGCCTTGGCTACTGCCTCAGGATCAGTACGTAACAGTCTAATATCCAACATGAGCGTAGTTTCGCTACCGATTACAATAAAGTCCGAAGTTTACATGTTCAGCCAGTATTTTCCATACTCAACCGACCTCCTCTCTGGGATTCTAGATTAGGATTTCCAATCCAGCCGGCTAAATCCTTGCCCACCATTCGTCAGGAGGATAATCTTGTCTTTTAATCCTGCCGGTCTGGCAAAAAACAACTAAACGGAACCGCAATGATCCGTAAACTATTGATCGCCAATCGAGGGGAAATCGCGGTGCGCATCATTCGCGCCTGTGCTGAACTCGGCATTAAGGCAGCCGCTGTCTATACTGACGCGGATCGCTATGCCTTATATGTAAAAAAAGCCGATGAAGCCTACTATATCGGTCCCGACAGTCAAGGTGGATATCTGAACATCCACAGGATGGTCAATCTTGCCCATGCCACAGGGTGCGATGCCATTCATCCGGGTTATGGCTTTCTGTCGGAAAATCCACTGTTCGCTCGTTGTTGCGAACAAAATGGAATTCGTTTCGTCGGCCCCCGGAGTGAAATCATTCGCCGAATAGGTGACAAAGTGGAGGCACGTACCGCGATGCAAGCTGCCAATGTACCTGTAATACCGGGCAGCGAGCATAGTCTTAAGAGCGCCGAGGAAGCCCTGGAAATAGCGGGCATGATCGGCTATCCGATTATGCTCAAAGCTACCGCGGGTGGTGGCGGGCGAGGTATTCGCCGCTGCGACTCCCCCCTTGAATTGCAGCGGAATTTTAAACGCGTCCTCTCTGAGGCCAGCAAAGCTTTTGGATCAACGGAAATCTTCCTGGAAAAAGCCATCCTGAACTCACGCCACATCGAGGTGCAGATCCTTGGAGATCATTTTGGTCACGTTATACATTTATATGAACGCGATTGTTCCATCCAGCGACGCCATCAGAAACTGCTGGAAATCGCGCCTTCTCCCCAACTCGACGAAACCCGGCGCCAGCGAGTCTGCGAGCTGGCGGTGCTGGCAGGTCGCGCGGTGGGATATACCAATGCCGGAACAGTAGAATTTCTGCTCGATGAGATGGGAGAATTTTATTTCATGGAGATAAATACCCGCCTGCAAGTGGAGCATCCGGTTACTGAAATGATAACCGGCGTCGATCTCGTACAGGAACAGATCCGTATTGCCAGCGATCAGCCCCTCACCTATGCTCAGAGCGCTATTATGCGCCGCGGCTTCGCGATGGAATTTCGCATCAATGCCGAGGATCCACAAAATGATTTCCTTCCAAGCTTTGGACGAATCACCCACTATTTTGCACCGGGTGGTCCGGGAGTGCGGATCGACGGCGCACTCTATACCGGTTATGTCATCCCACCACATTATGATTCCATGTTGGCCAAGCTAATTGTCTGGGCGCTTGACTGGGATATGCTGGTGAACCGCGGACGCCGAGCTCTCCAGGATATTGCAGTCTATGGCGTCAAGACGACCATTCCTTATCATTTAGAAATCCTGGCCACGCAAGAATTCCGCACTGGTTCTTTCGATACCGGTTTTGTCGAAGCCCATCCGGAACTGACCGCCTATTCCCTCAAACGCGACTCATCAGAATTGGCTGCGGTTATCGCCGCTAGCCTCGCCGCACACTGGAACTTATAACTCACCTACCCATGACTATCCCGCTAGCTCGCCAACTGATCAGACTCCGCCTGACCAACCACTCATGGTCAGGATTAGCCTCCTTTCAATTAATCTCTTCCACCCCACCGCTCACAGGTGAACGATGAACAGGGTACACCTAACCGAAACCATTCTGCGCGACGCCCATCAATGCCTGATCGCCACCCGTATGCGCACCGAAGACATGTTGCCGGCCTGCGAGCGATTGGACCGAATGGGGTACTGGTCGCTGGAAGTCTGGGGTGGGGCCACTTTCGATGCCTGCCTGCGTTTTCTTAAAGAAGATCCCTGGGAACGGCTGCAAAAACTGCGTAAAGCCTTGCCCAATACCCGTTTGCAAATATTGCTGCGCGGTCAGAACCTGCTCGGCTATCGGCACTATGCCGATGATGTCGTGCGGGCTTTCGTAGCATGCGCCGCAGCTAATGGTATCGACATTTTCCGTATTTTCGATGCGCTCAACGATCTACGTAATCTGCGCACCACCATCGAGGCCGTCAAAGCAACCGGTAAACACGCCCAAGGTACGATTTCGTATACCGTCAGCCCGATCCACACGATACCACAATTTGTGGCGCAGGCCCGCCAGTTACAATCTCTGAATTGCGACAGTATCGCCATCAAGGATATGGCCGGATTGCTGACCCCGAATGTTGCCGGTAAACTCTATGCTGCCCTTTCCCAGGCGGTTGATATTCCTGTCCATCTACATACTCACGCCACTGCGGGACAAGCGGAAATGTGCCAGTGGCAGGCAATCCAGAATGGTTGTCGGTACATCGACACCGCACTCTCCGCTTTTGCCGGTGGCGCCAGCCATCCGCCCACGGAAGCCATGATTGCCGCCTTGCGGGATACTGATTTCGACAGCGGTCTGGATCTGGGCCTGGCCCAGGAACTGGGATTCTATTTCCGCGACGTACGAAAAAAATATCATCAGTTCGAAAGTGAATATACCGGCATAGACACTCGGGTTCAGATCAACCAGGTGCCCGGGGGCATGATTTCTAATCTGGTCAACCAGCTACGTGAACAGGGGGCGCTTAACCGGCTCGATGAAGTGTTTGCGGAAATCCCGCGCGTCCGCAAGGATCTGGGTTATCCTCCTCTGGTGACTCCGACCTCACAAATCCTTGGCACTCAGGCAGTACTCAATGTACTCACCGGTCGGCGCTATCAAACCATCACCAATGAAGTGAAGATGTATCTGCAAGGGCGCTATGGTTGTCCGCCCGGGCCGGTCAATACGACTGTCCGGCGCAAAGCAATCGGCAATTATGAGGTCATAGATGGACGCCCGGCCAATCGATTGCCGTTGGAGATGGGCCGGTTACGCACAGAGATCGGAACGCTTGCCCACAATGAGGAAGACGTACTGATCTACGCCATGTTTCCGGAAATCGGTAAAGAATTCCTGTTCGCACGGGCAGAAAATCACTTGATTCCGGAACCCCTGGAACCTGTTGAAAATGTGACCGAGGTGAATCGCGGCGCACCGGTCGAATTCAACGCCACCCTGCATGGGGAAACCTATCACATCCACATCACCGGCAGTGGCCATCGACGCGATACCATCCGTCCCTATTACATCACCGTCGATGGCATGCCCGAAGAAATCATGCTTGAAGTACTGGATGAAACCGGTATTGATACAGCGGCTTTCCCCGCACGGGCCCGCCCTGCCGGCAGTAAGCGCCCCCGGGCCACCCGCCCGGGACAGGTCAGCACGACTATTCCGGGGACTGTCATCGAAGTGTTGGTTGAAACTGGGCAGACCGTATCCGCCGGTAATCCGGTGCTGGTTATCGAAGCCATGAAGATGGAAACTGAGATTCAGGCCGCGATCAGCGGAGTGGTCGAGCAGATTTATGTGCAAAAGGGTGATCGTGTCAATCCAGATGAAACTCTAATCGATATCAGTTCATCATGAAACCGCTGATCCTCGCTTCCTCCTCACCCTACCGCCGCGGATTGCTCGCCCGGTTGCAACTACCCTTTGCCAGTAGTTCTCCGGACGTCGATGAAACCCCCCGGATCGGAGAAACCCCTCGGCATTTGGTCGTGCGTCTGGCGACAGCCAAAGCTCATGCAGTCGCTCAAATCCATTCGCACGCCCTGATTATCGGTTCGGATCAATGCGTCGTACTCAATGGCCGTATTTTCGGCAAACCAGGAAACTATGAGACTGCCCACGCCCAACTGTGTGCAGCTTCCGGCCAAGCACTCCGGATATTGACCAGTGTGTGTTTGCTGGATACAGAATCCGGTGCGTGTCCACATGAGGTCGTGCCTTATAGGGTGCGCTTTCACGTGCTGGATGAAGAAACTATCAAAAACTATCTACGTCTGGAACATCCCTATGACTGCGCCGGAAGCGTCAAATCGGAAGGGTTAGGAGCCTCTTTACTCGAATACATGCGCGGCGATGATCCGACCGCCCTGATCGGGCTACCGCTTATTCGCTTGTGTGCGATGCTGCGCCAGGCCGACATAAAAGTGCCTCCAAATACTATCTGATCAACTCGCGCGAAAAGCTGCAGCTAAATCTACAGCGCATCCGGCTAATGTCCGTCGCGCTTTCCGGGCGCTACGCGCCAGTTGACGCACCGACCCCAAATCCGAGGGTCGGACAAGCAAACGCAACACCACCTCGATGGGCATGAGATGGGTATAGCGAACGGACGTCACCACCCGGGGTAACCGGGTGGTGACGTCATCCACGATCACGCGAACAACCGCGAAAGGAATAGCGACACGATGAGCAAAACGGGCAACTGCCGCTGATTCCATGTCGACAGCGACCGCCTTGCTGGACCAGGCCAATAAACGCTTTTCGGCAGGTTCGGATAGTGGTGCCTGAACACTCAACAAACGCCCCTCGACGGGGCTCCAGCGAAAGTCGAGGAGGCGCCGAAGTTCGGCGTGGAATTCCGGAGAAACCAGCCAGGTAGAGCCCGCTTCGTCGATAATCTCGCCAGGTAACAGCAGATCTCCCGGCATCGTCTCGGGTTTGAGTCCGCCCGCCGTCCCCCAGACCAATAATCTGTCAACACCCTGGGCGAATAACCGCTCGGCGGCCCGCGTCGCTCCCGCAGGACCGTAACCCTGGCACACGGGGCATCCTGCCCGGCGTAGCGCAGCAGCAGTGCGGGCCTCAACCGCCAGGGGCGCAATCAGGCCGGTCAACACGCAAGATTGCGGTATCGTGCCAATGCCCACAAGGGGAAATACTCACTATATCCATGATATCGCAGATAAAACACTCTAGGAAATCCCGGTGCATTGAACTTCGGGCCAGCCCAGGTACCGGCTTCATTTTGTTGCGCCATGAGCCACTGAATACCGTGCCTGACGGCATCATCATGAATCACCCCACCGGCCATCAACGCCAACAGCGCCCATGCGGTCTGCTCCGGGGTTGAAGACCCTGTCCCTGGAAGAGCCGGAGGCACGTTATAGGTATCATTGCTTTCCCCGAAACTACCGTCTGGTTGTTGGATGGATTTAAGCCAGGCCACAGCCTTTTGGATTCGGGAATCAGCTGGGGGGATACCAGCCAGTTCAAACGCTATCAGGACTGACCAGGTGCCATAAATATAGTTGGTTCCCCATCGCCCCCACCAGGCGCCCGCAGTCGTTTGCTTGTGGGTCAGGTAGTCAATAGCCCGATCCAGAGGCTTCCTGTAACGATCTCCCAATAATGAAAACAGGGCCACGCAGCGGGCGGTGACATCTTCGGTGGGAGGATCCAGTAATGCACCATGATCTGCGAATGGAATTTCGTTCAGGTACAGGGAGATATTGTCGCTATCGAAAGAGGCGAACCCGCCATTGCTTGATTGCATGCCGGCTACCCAGTCAGCGGCTCGCCGGATGGGTTCACGCAATCCTTCCGGATCTGTGAGTTGCATACCCCAGGCTACGGCGCTGGTATCATCCAGATCCGGGTAATAGTCATTGCGATACTGAAATGCCCAGCCTCCTCCCGGTAAATTCGGATGATCCACCTGCCAGTCTCCCGGTTGATCCAGTAACTGCCGCTCGCAGAGCCAGCCGCAAGAACGCCGGATTGCATCATCGGCGTTACCCGCCTCATGTAACGCCAGTACCGCAAGCGCGGTATCCCAAACAGGTGGCACGCAGGGTTGACAATAGCTCATGTCACCCCGCTCCACGAGCAGCAGTTCAAGTGCCTTTTTAGCCTGTTGCCGCAACGGATGACCGGGCTGATAACCCAAGGTATCCAGCGCCTCATAAGCATTAATCATCGCCGGAAATATTGACCCCAACCCCCCTTCTCCATTTAAGCGCAGGACCATCCATTGTTCGGCCTTGCGAATAGCCGGCGCGCGAATCTTATCCGGAATATAGGGCTCGACATGCCTTAAGGTGCGTTCTGCCATCAGGAACAGCCGATTGAGTAGCGATCGAACGGGGAACCAGTCACGTACAGCTTCCGGAGACTGACGAAACAGCTCCTGAACATCCGTGCCACTCGGATTGTGAGCGGTACGCTTCAAACTGACGAGAATAAACAGCGGTACCATAACCGTGCGTGACCAGTACGATACCTTATAGATTTGAAAAAAGAGCCAGCGGGGCGCATACATCAATTCGACCGGGATAAAAGGCACCCCACGCCAGGGAATCTGCTGGAATTGCGCCAGCATGATACGGGTAAAAACATTCGAGCGCTCAGCCCCGCCCGCTTCAAGGATCTGTTTACGAGCATAACGCATGTGATCACTTTCAGGATCATCCCCCGCCAGTTTGAGTGCGTAATAGGACTTGACCGAACAGGAGATGTTCATGGCCCCCCCCGGATACAGAGGCCAACCACCTTCTTTCCGCTGATTCGCGCGCAGATAGCGGGCAATCCTCTCCTGCAGATTAGAATCGATTTCATCCATGAAATGCATCATCAGGATGTATTCTGCAGGAATAGTACAATCTGCCTCGAATTCATAGCACCAGTGTCCCGCCTCGTGCTGCTGTGACAGGAGGGCATTACGTGCCTTGCTGATTGATTTCTCGACCTGCACCAGAAAAATCTCAGCAGATTGCAGGGCTTTAGTCCAATTCATTACCGCATGCCTCTGTCTTTATCTTCCCTATTTAACGGAGGATCAGTCTTAAGTGATTCCGGAACAGCCGGCAAACCTTTTGCAAGCAAGGCAAAACCGGCACGAATCAAGCTATTCTCCCGGGCGGCAAGTCGACACCATAAAACCGTTCCCCTCACCGAGCGTCGACTGATCTTGACTTCCTGGCCAGACGCATAGGAAGGATTTGCGGTCAGTTTGCGCAAAGTAAGAAGTGCCATATATAACGCCCACAAGCAGAAATTCCTGAGGCCCGGCTGACTCCGTGGTAATGCCAGCGTGTAGTTCAAAGCCCGCTGCGCGTGGCCGTGAGCGATACCAATCAATTCCTGCAGGCCCTTCTGGAATCGTGGATCACCCGGCATGGCTTCCGCCAGATCCAGGCCGTAGGCCTGGAAAATATCCCGGGGCAGCCAACAAGCCCCTCGTTGGCGGTCTTCCCAGAAATCCTTGAGAATGTTGGTCATCTGCAAGGCTTGTCCAAAAGATACCGAAAGGTGCAACAACTCATCATCGCGTTCTTGTAGTTGCGGTAGGTACCCGATGAACAACCGGGTAAGCATTTCTCCGACGCAGCCCGCGACGACATAACAATACTGCGCGTGTTCACCCAGATCGCACAGGCCGCCGATATTTTCACACCGCTGAAAATGGGCCATCCCTCTGGACATTACGGTAACGCACTGGAGGATCGCATCTCGGTCTGATTCATCGAACCGATGGGCAATCCCGATCACCACGGTGGTTTCCCGAATCAGGTGACGCTCATCCGAATGAGCATCCTCTCGCAATAAAGGTAAAAAGTCGTGGGCAAAAGCGGCGGGATCATCCTTGCCTGCTACGACACGAATAAATCGTTCGGAATACTCCTCCACCCCATCGGCATCCAGCACACTGGCATCCTCAATGGTATCCGCGATACGACATAACAGATAAGCATTACCAACCACGGTTTCAAGTTTACGCGGCAAAGCCTGAATGGTCAGCGCGAATGTCCGGGAGACCCCATCCAGTAATTCCTGTTGCAAAGATGAAGCCTTTGAGTCAGTTTCTCTCATGACGTTTATCCCCCCAATGTGCCGGGAGGGAGATATCATGCAGACGAAAGGCCGTTCCCAACCGACCCAGTTCCCCCGCCCATTGCAAGGCATCCATAAAAGCCTGTTCGGCCGGCCGATGCGAGTAACCCAGCTCCCGCTCGGCCTTTGCCGAAGAAAAAAACATATAGTGACGTGCCATTTGCAACTCATCCCGAGTTAATAATGGGGTTTTCCCAGTCAAACGGGCCCATTGCTCTGCCAGCCAGGCTACCGGGAACAACAAGCCGGGCGCCAACCGGAAACGCGGGGGTTTGCGCCCGCTCAAGCGGGCAATCAAAGATAGAATTTCTGCCAAGGACAAATTATCACCCCCCAAAATATAACGTTCTCCCACCAGGCCATGCTCATAGGCCAACACATGACCATTGGCCACGTCATCGACATGGACGATATTTAACCCCGTATCGACATAGGCCGGCATGTGCCCACTGGCTGCATCGAAAACCATGCGGCCAGTGGGTGTGGGCTTGATGTCTCGCGGCCCCACCGGCGCTGCAGGATTGACGATCACCACATTGAGGCCGGCTTCGGTAATCAATCGCCGAAGCGCCTGTTCGGCCAGAAACTTGCTGCGCTTATAATGGCCGATCATCTCTTCAATATGCGCTTCGCAAGTTTCATCAGCAGGCGCACCATCCAAACGATGTCCCAGAGTGGCCACACTAGAGGTATAAACCATGCGTTTGACGCCCATTCGAGCGGCTGTTTTAATCAAACGCAGTGTGGCCTCGACATTGATCCGCTGCATATATTCGGGATTGGGAACAAAAAAGCGATAATCCGCTGCGGCATGAATCAGCCCGTCGCAGCCATCCAGGGCTGCGGCAAAACTATCAAATTGTTGCAAATCACCAGTAACCCGCTCTACCGGCAAACCCTGGATATTGGTCAGATCTGATTGCGGGCGCACGAGTACGCGCACGGTATACCCGTGGCCAAGGAAGGTCCGAGCAATAGCTGAGCCGATAAATCCGCTAGCGCCGGTAATCAATATTCGCTGGGTCATGAATAAATACAATAAAGATTTTGTAAAGTTTAACGAATATAAGAAGTCCGCGTCGAGCAATCAAGTGATAGTTGATCCGAGAAACCAGGTATGGCTTAGTTTATGAACATGAAATCAGGATCCTTTATCTGATGGATTCATCTGCAACAATTCTTGCTGAAGAGGATTGAGTACCGCCTTTTTCTTCGGCTTGGGAGGTAAATTCCTGGTGATCAGATAGTTGCGATGCTGCAAGTAAGCACTCCGTACGAAAGCATAGGCATCCGGTACGGTATCGATAATGAAATCATAAGGTAGCAGCCGGGCACGTTCGACAGTATATTTCAAAGTAGTTGAGATGAGATCTATCTGGGAGTAAGGATAATAGGTGATCGGGTTGAGCGCCCAGCCATCCACAGCTAGCGATGGAATATTTCGTAACGTGCTGGGCCCGAATAAGGGCAGTACGACGTAAGGCCCTTGTGGGACTCCCCAGACGGCCAGAGTGATACCGAAGTCTTCGTTGTGTTTCGGCAATCCGAGCGGAGTGGCCACATCAAAGAGGCCACCGATCCCAAATGTGGTATTAAATAGAAAACGGGTCAGATCTTCCAAAGCCCGCGGTTTTCCCTGCAAGGTGGCATTGACGGTCACCGAAACCTGGTTGAGATTGGAAAAGAAGTCACTGGCCCTGTACTGAACAAATTTCGGTGTGACGTGTACATAAGTCTCGGCTATTGGGCGAAAAACTGCTTTATCCATCGTCATGTCGAATGAAAACATGGCACGATTGTAGCCCTGCCAAGGATCACTCGGATCAGGCGAATAATGAGTCGTGGCACAGGCAGAAAGCAAAATCGGGAACATCCCCGCGCCCATGCATCGGACGATTTTGTTAAGGTAACTCATCCAGACTTTCCTTTTTCCATTACTTTTGAAAACCCCCAAACCCAATGGGCAACCAACCTCGAGAATGGCCTCTTCCGCGAATAATTGTAGATGATCCCTCAAGATAAATGCTCATTCCACCATTTCAGCCGCCTGCGTATCACAATTTACGGCCACGATCTGCTGCAATACGCAAGCGCAGAGCGTTCAATTTAATAAAGCCTTCCGCATCTTTCTGATCATAGGCACCGGCATCATCTTCAAAAGTAGCGATTCCGGTATCGAACAGGCTATCATCTGATTGGCGTCCCACCACTCCGATAGAACTCTTATATAGCTTGAGTCGTACCACGCCATTGACATACTGCTGTGACTCGTCGATCAGGCTTTGCAACATACGCCGTTCGGGACTCCACCAGAAACCGTTATAGATTAGAGTGGCATAGCGCGACATAAGCTCATCCTTGAGATGTGCAGCTTCCCGATCCAGGGTGAGGGATTCGATAGCCCGATGAGCCTGCAACAAAATCGTGCCGCCCGGAGTTTCATAACAACCGCGGGATTTCATGCCGACAAAACGATTTTCGACGATATCGAGGCGACCCACTCCCTGCCTGCCCCCGATCCGGTTGAGGGTGGCAAGCAATATCGCCGGACTCATCTTCTTCCCATTGATTGCCACGGCATCACCACGTGAAAAGCTAATCTCCAGATAGGTCGGCTGGTCGGGGGCCTGCTCAGGAGAGACGGTCCATTGCCACATTCCGGGTTCGGGTTCCACCCAGGGATCTTCTAAAACTCCCCCCTCATAAGAAATATGTAACAGGTTGGCATCTATGGAGTAGGGGGACTTCCGGCCTTGCCTCCCAACCGGGATGCTGTGTTTTTCAGCGTAAGCCAGTAAATGTTCACGCGAATTTAGCCTCCATTCTCGCCAGGGTGCAATGACCCGAATGCCTGGCTTAAGGGCATAGGCGCACAATTCGAAGCGGATCTGATCATTACCTTTGCCAGTCGCACCATGGGCGATGGCATCAGCCCCGGTCTGCTCGGCAATCTCCACCAGCCGTTTCGCGATCAAGGGTCTTGCAATTGAAGTGCCGAGGAGATATTCCCCTTCATACACAGCATTTGCGCGGAACATCGGAAAGACGTAATGACCTACGAATTCCTCGCGTAAGTCCTCGACATGGATCTCCTGCACCCCGAGACTGCGCGCCTTGACACGGGCCGGCTCGACCTCCTCGCCCTGCCCCAGATCGGCAGTGAAAGTGACTACCTCACAATGATAGTTTTCCTGTAACCATTTAAGGATGACCGACGTATCGAGCCCACCGGAATAGGCCAGAACGACCTTGTTAATCTTGGTCATGAATCACATTCTCCAGAAGCAGACGGGCAGCCATCGGAATCGATGACGAATAAACGAAACAAGTATATCCGCTCCAATCCGGTTTTGGGGAACAAAGTTCATGGAACCAGGGTTTTGTCGGAATCTCCCCGCGACTTGAGAATCAGGACAACCCGGCGGTTCCGGGCTCTACCAGCAACCGTCTGGTTGCTGGAAACAGGGTGCATTTCTCCCTGGGAAGCCACCTGGATAGGTACTACAACGCCCTGTTCGCGCAGAAATCGGGTCACGGTTTCTGCGCGGCGCAACCCCAACTTGAAATTGTATTTCATCGAGCCGACACGATCAGTATAACCCCTACCGATAATGAGCCGAATACCACCATAAGCCTTGATATACCGTGCCAACCGATGCAGGTGCTTTTGGGCTAATTGGCTCAACTGTACCGAGTTCGTGGCAAAATAAATCAAGATCCTCGAAAATTCAGAAAAACTAACCACCGGCAAGGTACCCACGCAACGTTGCAATCTCCCCATCGCACGGCGAAAAAAAAGCGAGGAGACAAGCACTCGGATCTGAGGGCTGGAATCCATCGGGTAGGTCAATGAGATAAACCGGCCGGCCTGCAGGGCCAGCAGTACCTTGCGGGCTGCATTATCACCTAAATTGACGGGACGATTCTCCCCGCCGCTACCCAGTCCAACCACCCTGGGTTTTGATCTTGCTTGCCAGGGTGCCGTGATGATAGAGATTTGTCGTAACGCCCCCAGATACAATCCGGGTCTGGACCGGATAAAAAATCGAAGCCGCCCATTCTTCAGCTGAATCAGCCCTGCCTCACCATAATCTGGAATATGTTGAATCAGCTGGCAGGTAAACTCTGTATGTTTCATCTGCCAGCTGATCCGGGCTGAACTGGCAGCAAACTGCAAAATAGCGGCTGAAGCTGTTGCCCGGGGTATCCAGAGCAACATCGAGAATAGGAGAAAACGTATCACTGAATATCGCACGGCCGAATATGAAGATATTATCTGTTTACCTATTTCTATTTATCGGCCAATCACGGCAAAACTTGAGAAAATAGAGGGGTCACAGGTTTCCCGGATATTCGTCTGAGCAACATGTAATAGATATAATATTAGCTGCACTCGAGCCAAGCAACGAACAGCTCAAGGCTATGGAAGGTGCTGAACAAAAAGGTGGTGATATCTTTGACCTGCTTAGTATTGTATTTTCACGCAAGACTCAATAGGTACTGAAGTTCGCCATCGAATTTACTTACCGATTCCTGCGCGGCAACAAGGAATAAGCAGATAGCAGTCAAAACCGAAACTAAATAGTAAACAAGCTGTTTCAACGGGTTTTTTTAGGAATATACAAGTCCGTAATTGTCCTTTCCGCAGCTTCCGCCGCAAAACACAAGGTTTCCGAAAGCGTCGGATGAGGATGAATGGTGAGCCCTATATCCTGGGCATCAGCGTCCATCTCCAACGCCAACGTAGCTTCGGCGATCAGCTCGCCGGCATTAGGTCCAACGATTCCAGCTCCCAGAACCCGGTGCGTTTCGGGATCGAAAAGTATTTTGGTCATCCCCTCATCCCGCCCCAAAGCCAGGGAGCGGCCACTGGCTGCCCAAGGGAAAACACCCTTTTCATAGGCCATACCTTGAGCCTTGGCCGCAGTTTCCGTGAGACCCATCCAAGCGACTTCGGGATCGGTATAGGCCACGTTAGGAATCGCCCTGGCATCGAAATGCGCTTTCAGACCGGCAATGACTTCTGCGGCCACCTTACCCTCATGGGTCGCCTTATGCGCCAGCATAGGTTGCCCGACGATGTCGCCAATGGCATAAATATGGGGGACATTGGTGCGTTGCTGACTGTCAACAGCAATGAATCCCTGGTCATCGACGAGGACCCCCGCCGCCTCCACACCAATCAAATGTCCATTCGGGCTGCGGCCCACTGATACTAAGACACCATCAAATCGATCCTCCGCCGGCGCTTTCTCTCCCTTGAGCCGGCATAACAATCCATTTTCCCTGGATTCGATAGCATCGACCCGAGTGCCCAGATAAATGTTTTCATAGCGTGCCCGAATGCGTTTCTCCAATGGGCGGATCAGGTCTCGATCCACCCCGGGGATTAGCCCGTCGGATAATTCGACAATGGTAATCCGGCTCCCCAGCGCGGCATACACGGTAGCCATCTCAAGACCGATAGCCCCTCCCCCGATAACCAGTAAACGGGCAGGGATTTCCGGTAATTCCAAAGCATCGGTAGAGTCCATAACCCGTGGGTCGTCCCAGGGTATAAAGTTGGGTTTGGATATTCGAGAACCGGCGGCAATGATAGCCTGCTCGAAATGGATGGTCTTGGTGCCATCCGGTGAGTCGATATGCAAGGCGTGTGGGGAAATAAACCGTCCAGTTCCCTGGATGACCTGAACCTTGCGTTGCCTGGCCAATTGGGTCAATCCACCCGTCAGGCGATTCACGATCCCCCGCTGGTATTGGCGAATCGCTGCAAGCTCGATTTCCGGTTTGCCGAAACGTACACCGTGAGCGGCAAATGCCTCCGCTTCAGTGATAATTTGTGCTGTGTGCAGCAGGGCCTTCGAAGGAATGCAGCCAACATTCAAGCATACACCACCAATCACCGCATGTCGCTCGACCAGAATGACCCGCTTGCCCAGGTCGGCAGTACGGAACGCGGCAGTATAACCTCCTGGTCCGGAACCGAGGACGAGAACTTCAGTTTCCAGATCGAATGCGGTCGGCTCGGATGCCGGATTCTCCGCAGAGATCAATGGCTTCGCCGTATTGTCGGGTGGCTTGTCCGTGGATGAATCAGTAACGGAAGGAACCGTTTCGAGCTGGACTATGGGCGTACCCTTGGCCACCCGATCTCCAACTTTGACGAGCACCTCACATACCATGCCGAGTTGCGGAGAAGGAATCTCCATGCTTGCTTTGTCAGATTCCAATGTCATGAGGGAATCTTCCTCGGCAATCCGGTCACCCGGTTTGACCAGAATTTCGATCACTTCCACTTCCTTGAAGTCCCCGATATCGGGGACTTTGATCGTAACGAGTTCTGACATGTCGCAAATCCTTTTTAGAGCAGCATCCGGCGGGTATCTGACAGCAGCTTGCTGAGAAAAGTGGTGAATCGCGCTCCCAGTGCGCCATCAATCACGCGATGATCATAAGATAGGGACAACGGCAACATCAAGCGAGGTGCGAATTTTCCGTCTTGATAGACCGGTTGCCAGCGTGCTCTCGAAACACCGAGAATGGCCACCTCCGGCGCATTGATGATAGGGGTAAACGCAGTACCACCGATTCCACCAAGACTGGAAATGGAAAAGCAGCCCCCCTGCAGGTCGACTGGCCTGAGTTGGCGGTCCCGCGCTTTTTTGGAGACTTCGGCTAATTCCGTAGCCAGATCAACGAGGCTCTTCCGGTCAACATAACGAATGACCGGAACGACAAGTCCAGCGGCGGTATCCACAGCGATACCGATATGAAAATACTGTTTGATGATCAATTGCTCGCCGGATGGATCCAATGATGCATTGAAACGGGGATATTCACGTAACGCCGAGACTATCGCTTTCATCAGGAAAGCGAGTAGGGTAATCTTTACTCCCTTAGCTGCATATTCCTTGACCATTTGCTTACGAAAAGCCTCCAGATCAGTGATATCGGCTTCATCGAACTGAGTGATATGAGGAATCGTTACCCAGTTGCGGTGTAGATTTTTCCCTGTCAAGCGATTGATCCTGGTCAATGGCTGATGTTCGATCTCGCCGAACTGGCTGAAATCCACTTCCGGCATGCTAGCTACGCCAAGACTGCCGGAAGAACCGCTGGTCAACGCCTGTTTGATAAATGTCTTGATATCATCCTGCAAGATACGGCCCTTCGGGCCGCTTCCATGCACTGCACTCAGATCAACGCCCAATTCGCGCGCAAAGTGGCGAATGGCTGGACTGGCATGCGCCTTGCGAAAGTGCTCTTCATGCCAATGTGCGGTAGGCGAAGGGCGCTGAACAGGCGGTATTTGAGCGAGCGGGGAAGATTGCGTATCAGCGCTAAGGGTTGCCACCTGCCCTGCGGCTGAGAGCGTCACTGGGGCAGTAGATATTTTTTTTTGCACCTCTGGAACGGCTTCCTCCAGCACGGGTTCAAGAATCAGAATCGGAGAACCTTCAGCTATGCGATCCCCCACTTTGACTCTCACCTCACGAACGACCCCTCCTTCAGGGGCCGGTATTTCCATGTTTGCTTTATCTGATTCCAGGGTGATCAGCGAGTCCTCAGGAGCAATCACATCGCCGGGTGCCACGAGAACCTCGATGACCTCCACAGAGTTGAAATCACCGATATCCGGAACCCGGATTTCCTTCAATTCTGACATAGTTGCACTCCCGGATGATTAAAGCGTGATCGGATGAGGTTTGGAAGAATCGATGCCATATCGGGAAAGCGCTCGACTGACTTCGACAGGAGCAACGACCCCCTCATCAGCCAGGGCTTTCAAGGCAGCAATAACAATTTGGTAGCGATCTACTTCAAAAAATTTGCGCAACTGTTTGCGGGTATCGCTGCGCCCGAAACCATCGGTGCCCAAGACGACATAACGTCCTGGAATCCAGGCTCGAATCTGCTCCGCATAGGTCTTTACATAGTCAGTCGCCGTGATGAAAGGGCCGGATTGCCCGGCAAACGTCCGTTCTACATGACATTGCTGCGGCGATTCCTCGGGATGGAGACGATTCCAGCGCTCAGTCCGATCACCCTCCCGATAGAGCTCATTGAAGCTGGTCGCACTCCAGATATTGGCATCGATCCCAAACTCCTGCTCCAGCATCCCCGCGGCCGCAATGACTTCACGCAATATTGCGCCAGAACCGATCAGCTGAACCTTTTTCTTCTTGCGCCCACCTTCGTGGAAAAGATACAGCCCCTTGATGATATCTGCCTCGACGCCCCCGGGCATACCAGGATGAGAGTAGTTTTCGTTCATGACCGTGATGTAGTAATAAATATTCTCCTGGTCATGGAACATGCGTCGCATACCATCTTGAATGATGACCGCCAGCTCATAGGCAAAAGTGGGATCATAACTGACGCAGTTTGGAACGAGACCGAACTGAATAGGACCGTGTCCATCCTGATGCTGCAAACCCTCACCCGCCAGCGTGGTGCGGCCAGCCGTGCCGCCAATCAGGAACCCCCGGGCCTGCATATCTCCCGCCGCCCAGGCCAGATCCCCGAAGCGCTGGAATCCAAACATGGAATAGTAGATATAGAAGGGGATCATGTTGATCCCATGATTACTGTAGGCCGTGGCTGCGGCAATCCATGAGGCCATGGAGCCGGCTTCAGTGATCCCCTCTTCCAGAATCTGGCCACTCTTGTCCTCCTTGTAAAACATGATCTGATCCTTGTCTTCCGGGGTGTACAACTGGCCCACAGAGGAGTAGATACCCAGTTGTCGGAACAGGCCCTCCATACCGAAAGTTCGCGCCTCATCGGGCACAATGGGTACGACATACCGACCCATCTTTTTATCGCGCGTAAGAATAGAAATGATGCGCACGAAAGCCATCGTGGTCGACATCTCCCGGTCTCCTGAATCCTCCAGTAAGGGCTTGAACATCCCTAGCTCGGGAATCTCCAGTGGTGCCGCGGCTGTCTTTCGTTGTGGTAAATAGCCACCTAGTTCTTCCCGTCGACCGCGTAAGTACTGGATCTCCGGACTGTCCTCTGCAGGCTGAACATATTTACAGGCAATAGCTTCTTCATCCGAGAGCGGGATATTGAAACGATCCCTGAAGGCCAGCAGATCATCATCGTGCAGTTTTTTCTGGGAATGGGTGCGGTTTTTACCCTGCCCCGCCGCACCCATCCCATATCCCTTGACCGTCTGCGCAAGAACAACTGTAGGTTGATCCGTATGCCTGGCTGCCTCGGCGTAAGCTGCATAAACCTTGTAAGGATCGTGTCCCCCACGGTTTAACCGCCAGATATCCTCGTCGGACATGGTGGCCACCATGTCCTTGAGCTCTGGATATTTACCAAAAAAATGCTCACGTACATAAGCGCCATCCTTGGATTTATAGTTCTGGTAGTCGCCATCTACGACTTCCATCATGCGCCGCTGTAACAGACCATCGTGATCCCGGGTGAACAGAGGATCCCAGTAACGCCCCCAAAGCACTTTAATGACATTCCAACCCGCCCCGCGATACAATGCCTCCAGTTCCTGAACGATCTTGCCGTTGCCTCGTACCGGACCATCCAGGCGCTGTAGATTGCAGTTAACGACAAAGATCAGGTTATCGAGTTTTTCCCGTCCAGCGAGAGATAGACCCGCCATACTTTCCGGTTCATCCATTTCGCCATCGCCCACGAAAGTCCAAACTTTGCGTCCCACCGTATCGGCCAGACCGCGATCATGCAGATATTTCATGAACCGCGCCTGATAGACGGCTTGAATCGGGCCTAACCCCATGGATACGGTGGGGAACTGCCAGAAATCGTGCATCATCCAGGGATGGGGATAGGATGGTATCCCGTGACCATCCACTTCCTGGCGAAAATGATCCAGTTGATTCTTGGTCAAGCGACCTTCGAGAAAAGCGCGGGCATAGATTCCCGGAGAGGAATGACCCTGAAAATAAACTAGATCCCCATGATGTCTGTGACTCGGCGCATGCCAGAAATGGTTGAAGCCAACGTCATAAAGTGTTGCGATTGAAGCAAAGCTGGCGATATGTCCGCCCAGCTCCGGGTGTTGACGATTCGCCTTGACCACCATGGCCAATGCATTCCAGCGGATCAACGAGCGAATCCTCCGCTCCATGGCCGGATCACCAGGCAGAATGGCTTCCCGATGAGGTGGAATGGTATTGACATAAGCTGTATTGGCTGAATAAGGCAGATAGGCACCTGATCGGCGCGCCTTGTCGAACAAATGCTCAAGCAGGAAATGCGCCCGTTCGATGCCCTCGCGTTCGATAACCGCATCAAGTGCCTCCATCCACTCCTGGGTCTCCAGGGCATCTGCATCTTCCATCAGATTCAAAGCATTCATGCAAACCTCCATCATTATTTGGCCGCCATCTGTCTAGATGAATAGGTATTGAACCATGTCCAGACCACGTCGTAAAAGCGTAGAAGTGATTATTTGCGCCCATGATCGGGCTAGCGGATGAGAGCATGTAGCCAAACCTTGATAGCCATCCCCGCTATGATCTAACCCCAATTCCCGGGCAGGCGCTGCTTCTGCTTCGGAAGACCTCTGATCCGTCACGATCTGGCAAGCGCTATAAGCCCAAGGTCATCCGTAGTGTTAATGATTTATACTGCAATAAAAAGGGTTATTCACAAATCCCCTGGCACGGAGTATAAACCAGCTACCTCAATCATCACCATAATTGTCGGGATGGATGCAGCTGTCAGGCGGATAGGGGCCGGCTCACTTCATAGCGTCTTGGCCATGACCAGAGCATCCTCGCGGCGTCCTCTAGTGGCTGGATAATATTTGCGCCGACAGCCAATTTCGTTGAATCCTTCGCTCCAGTACAATCTGCGCGCCACCTCGTTGGAGTAACGAACCTCCAGAAATAGGGTTTCCACACCCTGCCGAGTGACACGATCCATCATTTCACGCAGCAATCTACGCCCCAGCCCCAGCCCTTGATAAGCCGGATCAATGGTCAGATTGAGCAGGTGGCACTCGCCGACCGCCACGGAACATAGCGCATACCCCCGCAGGTTATCGTCACATAGAACCCGGGCATCATAGCCGACCTTAAGGCAATCCTGAAAGATACTACGGGTCCATGGATGCGAGTATGCAAGTATTTCGATGGCCATGATCGCATCGAGATCAGACGACAGCAAATCGCGGAAAAAAAATAAGGCAGGTTGCAGTTGAGCACTCATACATTGGCCTCCACAATCGATCGGGCGAGCAACCAGTCAACCCACGCCTTGGATTTATCCTCTGGCCGGCGCAGTAGATAGGCGGGATGATAAGTGACGATCAGGGGAACTTCCAGATTACCCTGCCGATAGACATGCTTGGCTCCACGTAGTGCTCCCAAAGGCGTATGAACTTCGAGCAGCGCATGGGCGGCAATACGTCCTAACACGAGGATCAGCGCAGGACGAAGCAAGGTGATCTGAGTTTCTAAATAAAGCCGACAGGCTTCAATTTCCTCCGCCTCTGGATTGCGGTTATTGGGTGGGCGGCATTTGACCGTGTTGGTGATATAAACATTTTCACGCTGTAAACCCATAGCAGCCAGCATATTGTTGAGGAGCTTCCCCGCCCGGCCAACGAAAGGCTTCCCCTGACGATCCTCTTCCGCTCCTGGCGCTTCACCGACTAGCAACCAACGTGCATCGTGGGCGCCGCTCCCAAGGACAGTATGCGTACGCTGGCAGGACAATTTACAATGCTCACACACGGCAACTCGTTGCTCCAGATCATCCCAGCCTGACAGAGCTGAATTCCCCGGATGGACCACCTTTTTTTCGATGGGTCCTGGTCCGGTATTCGCCGGCTTTCGCGCTACCCACTCCTGTATTCCCAATGCCCGAAGATAAGCCGAGCGCTGTTGATTCATGCTATTCATAGCCTCTTGAATAGGGCTTGCTGAGAATGGATTGTACCTTCATCCTTGCCCGGAATCGTCATATTACTACCTGTCAAACACGTCAGCACCGAGGCATGATATGGGTAACACTCGGATTCCGTTGCGCTTCTTTGCCTTCTTTGTGGGCCTGACCGGGCTGGCTCATGTCTGGGTGGGCTGGCAATTATTACCCCCACTGGCCTATTCTCTGCCCAGCCTGATCGCCGGGATGGTGATACTGGCTGTTTCCTGGCTCTCTATGCCTGGCTTTTTCCTGAGCCGCCATCTGCATTCCCGCCTATTGGCTCACACACTCTATGGACTGGGTTCGATCTGCATGGGGCTGTTTTCCGTGCTCCTGCCCTGGGTACTGCTGCGGGAGATTGTGCTAGCAATCCTCGCCCCCTGGGTGAACGAAAGACTGTTCTCTCTCTACGCTTACTGGACTGCGCTGGGATCACTCGTGCTCATGCTAGGTCTGTTTATTCTCGGCTTTGTCAACGCCTGGCGTATGCCACGTATTACTTTTGTGGATATTCTCCTTTCCAGTTTGCCTGAATCATGGAAGGAGTTGCGGATCGCACAAATTAGCGACTTGCACATTGGCCCACTCATTCGCGAGAGGCGTATTGCGCATATCGTGGCACAAACGAATCGGCTCAAGCCGGATTTAATTGCCTTGACGGGAGACATGGTCGATGGAAGCGTCACTGAATTGGCTACCGCGACTGCGTCATTGAGCGCATTGCGCGCTCCTCTGGGAGTTTTTTATGTCACTGGAAACCATGAATATTTTTCGAACGCTGAGCAGTGGCTTGAAGTATTTCGCAGACAGGGTTTCCGGGTCTTGCAAAATACCCATGAATCCCGCGTCTGGCTTGATTCCACTCTGGTGATTGCCGGCGTCAACGATCCGCTGGCCGAACGTTTCCAGGATCCCTCTGGAGGTCCTGACCCCCATTTTGCGTTACAAGGGGCGCCAGCAGATGCCACCTTAAGAATCCTGTTGGCCCATCGACCCGAAACCGCCTTCTCTGCCGTCGATGCCGGCTTTGATATCCAGCTTTCCGGGCATACGCACGGAGGGCAATTCTGGCCATGGACCTGGGTCGTAGGCCGCGCTGAACCCTTTGCAACCGGTTTTCACCAATTGGGAAAACTATGGGTCATCACCAGCCGGGGAACCGGTTTTTGGGGCCCGCCCTTGAGGTTGGGATCTCCCGCTGAAATCGTACTCGTACGAATTCGGCGCCCTTAGAAATAAAAATGGGCTCGCCGGAACGGCTGGCATGCGTTAAGCTAAATCCATGTCCGGTCTGCCTGATCCTTTAGCTCTACCTGAATTCACTCCGATGAAACTGCGTTTCCGGGGCTTTCTGCCGGTGGTCATCGATGTCGAAACTGGAGGATTCAATCCCCGGACAGATGCCCTGTTACAGATCGCCGCGGTCATGCTGCGGATGGATTCGCAAGGATTTTTCAGTCTTGATCAAACCATTTCCCGCCACGTTATTCCTTTCAAAGGCGCTAACATGGAACCCGCTTCGCTGGCTGTCAATGGCATTGATCCATGGCATCCACTGCGTCCCGCCATACCGGAAACCAACGCCTTGAATGACCTATTCAAGGAGGTTCGCCGGGCGGTGAGAGAAAATGAATGCACCCGAGCGATTCTGGTTGGCCATAATGCCGCTTTTGATCTGGCTTTTCTCAACACAGCTATCCAGCGCTGCGGCATCAAACGCAACCCCTTTCATCCCTTTAGCAATTTTGATACGGTGACTCTGTCCGCCATGGCTTACGGCCAGACCGTGCTGGCTCGCGCCGCACAAGCCGCTGGCCTGGAATGGGATGACCAACAGGCGCATAGCGCAACCTACGATGCAGAACAAACCGCAGCCTTGTTCTGTTCAGTGATCAATTTGTGGAATCACACCCAGTTCAAGGGCTTACGAACTCTCGAAGAGGAAGAATCACCCGCAAGTGACTTACCAACCCATTGACAGGTGAGTGGAAACTACTACGAGATGGGGATATTCTACGAGGATATCGGCTCAGCATACTCCTCGCCACCCCCTTGGCTGGTCATTGCTTCTACAGAGTATCTTAATAATTTTTATTCGCCAGATAAAGAAATAAAGTGGCCCCCAAAAGCAGGACAGTGGGTTAAGGTGGGTTAAGGTGTACTTTCCTGTTCAAAGGAGAGACACATGGCACGTCAAAGTGACCGTAAGGAAGTCAAGG
>VAOZ01184708.1_pt1 | contig 45940 bp, 45 predicted proteins | sample 3394041 | NCBI WGS metagenome assembly VAOZ01 (sample SAMN08290431, study PRJNA428436) | hydrothermal vent metagenome | isolation source: Deep-sea hydrothermal vent chimney | place: Indian Ocean: Southwest Indian Ridge
GAAATGACATCCGATACACCATCCACAACCAAGAGATGAATATGGTTGGACGTAACCATGTAGTTGAGAATGCAGAGATTGTACCGCTTCTTCGCCTCATACAGCCACTGCACCCAATGCTTCCTATCTTTTGCAAATCTGAATAAAAACTCCCGCTTATGACAACGGTGAGTAATATGCCATATCTGGTCGGGAATATGATGGCGATTCGCTCTTGGCATAAGCCAGAACCCTGACTCCTTAAAATACTTTTTCCACCCTTAAAAAAGGCATTCTAAGCCTCTATTTAACCCAGAAACATGGCATAAATCACGATATTTCAATCACTTGGCTTGATCCGACCCCGACTTCAACGACCCTGTATAATCGGAGCGCTTCATCCATCTGGATACTGAAATTTGTCTCAGGAACCGTAGAAAACAGTAGATTTTGACTTCTTAAGGCTGGGGAATGATTTTTCATGGAAAAATATTATATTATATTTTCAATGTAAATCAACCGGTTACATTAATTTTATGAAAATAAATTGTGCGGTTATACTTTTCGGCTAGGCTCTAGCTGGGAGAAGTTTCAGCTCTTCATGCAGCGATTCCCGCTACCGACACCGCGCATCAAGGTTTGCCTGCTCTGATGTTCGTGAATGTACTATTGAGGAGCCGTGTGCGTGAATAGCGCCAGCACGGTTCTGTGATGGGCTTGGAGACAATGATTGTAAGGCAAGGATATGGTGGCACCGGCGGGAAACCAGCAGGTAAACAGAGAGCACAAACACGAGCCTGTACAGTCAGAGAAACCGGTCTAGTCGACAAACTCCGGGTGGATGAGCGGCAATCCCGCTTTGAGACCATTTTCGGGATTGAATGATCTGCATGGTGGTGCCATGAGGCGAAATTCAAGCTCGGAAATGGGCCGAAGTGGGGAAGCCGATCGCCGCTCATGAGTTTTGCAAGAAGCTCTAAAGTATGAGGTTACGCCCCGAAATATATAATCCGAGATCCGGCATCCACATTCATTGTCGGTTCCCGGACAGGGCTTGTCAACGATGCTGCTCTATAGCATCCTGACGGTCGGACTTGCCCTTTACGCACACATGCCGCCCTTCAAGCGCGTCGTTGACTGTCAGGCTGATGTTGATTGCGCGTGGGGGCCTTTGTTTGCAACGGAGACCGGGGAAGGCGACCGTAGCCATGCGTACGGACGACCGGCGGGGGATTCGGTTCGGTCAGACAAAGGAACAAGCCATGGCTATTTGTGAGGAAGACAGGTTAGATGCAGGATGCGCACTCTCACGATAATGGCCGCTCCGTTGCACGAGAGCGAAACGCAAGCAAATGCCCGATCAGCGGATCGCCCAGGGCGAGCCCTGCCGGACGAGGCAGGATCAGGCGGAATGACACGCCAATTCATCAAGGGGACGTGAGTATATGACCATGATTGATTTTGAAACTGCTCGCCATAATATGGTGGAGAATCAAATACGTTGCTGCAAGATTCTCGATCCGGTCTTACTGGACACCTTTGAAACCATGCCTCGCGAAGCTTTTCTGCCGGATGGTGTCAGGAGCCTGGCTTACATGGAGGGTCGTGTTCCGCTGCCCTGCGGGCAGGAAATGCTAAGCCCCCTGCAGGAAGGATATATCATGCAAATGCTGGCTTTACAAGGTTATGAGAGCGTACTGGAGATCGGCGCGGGTACGGGTTTCTTCACCGCGCTGCTTGCCATGCATGCAAAAGAAGTCATGGCCTTTGAACTGCATGCGCCACTGGCTGAACTGGCTAAAAAGAATCTGGATGCGCATGGCATTACCAATGCCTCCGTGACTTGTGCCAACGCGATGGAAGAAAATACCTTGCAGGATACCGGTGTGTTTGATGCTATTGTTCTGGATGCCGCACTGGAGACTGTGCCGGAACACTTTGCCAAACACCTGAAAGAAGGCGGACAGCTTGTTGCATTTACGGGTGTGAATCCGGTGGTCAAACTGGTATCCATGACGTGTACACCATCCGGTGGATGGCAAAGTGATACGCTGATTGAGACCCTGCTACAAAGCATGGAAGGCCTGCCGGAGAAACGGGAATTCGTATTCTAGCGCATATGAATATACCCAAGAAAAAAATATCCCGACCATGCCTGTCTGAAACGGACATAAAACGGCGGCGTTTGTTGCAGGGCGGACTGCTCGGTATGGTTACCCTGGTTTTCCCGCGGATAACCATGGCCATGGGATCTTCCCCCTCACCCATTATTCCTGTTATTTCAAAGGCCGAGCTGGCTGCACGGCTCAAAGCCGAATTCAATCTGTCCGGGGCTGTTATTGGCCCGATTCTGGACGAGGCGAGGTTCTCACCCAGTGTCATTGAACGCATGCGACGTCCCTATGAAGCAAAGCCTTACGCACAATACCGCCCGCTGTTTGTGAATCATCGTCTTGCCAGCATGGGCCATGCGTACATCTCTGAACACTCGGCCATATTTGTGCAAGCTATGAAACAGTATGGCGTACAAGCGGAAATAATCGCCGCAATTCTTGGTATGGAAACCCGCTATGGAAGAAACATCGGACGGGACAGGGTGCTTGATGCGTTGTACACCCTTGCAACGGGTTATCCAAAACGCGCGACATTTTTCCGTAAAGAACTGGGGAATTTTATTCTCCTGTGTCAGGAGGAGCATCTGCAACCGGATCAAATCCTTGGATCGTACGCCGGTGCGTTTGGAGTAACTCAGTTTATTCCTTCTTCCTACCGGGCTTACGCCGTTGATGCCAATGGGGATGGTAAACGTGATGTCTGGAATTCTACCGCGGACATCATCAACAGCGTTGGCAATTATTTTCATTTGCATGGCTGGGATGCAAGTCGGCCCGTGGCGCGATGGATGCCACGTCTGCCCCGAATAGCCTCGCTGGACTATCTCAGGAAATCCGGCACGCGGGACTGGAAGGAACTCAAGGACATTCGCAAGCATTTGCCTGTTTTGCCCACCGCATGGAAGGATGAAGATCGCGTTTCCCTGATCGAAATGGATACGAAAGCGGGGCGGCGGACCGCGTTGATCCAGTATAATTTTTATGTCATTACATGCTGGAACAGATCGTACAATTATGCCATGGCCGCAACCGAGCTGGCCGGCATGCTGGGTTGCGGGCTCTGCGATCCGGACGTGTGATGAAACGTAATAACAAGGGGCAGTTCAGCCTCGTGCAGCACGTACGCGCGGAGATCAGCCTCCCCCGCTTCGGCCCGTCGTCAAACGGGCATATTGCTCCAGGGAACCTCCATACGGATCACTCCATCCCGAAAACGGACTCAAAACGGGGTACCGATCATCTACCCGGAGTGCGGCAAGAAGAGCAGTTGTAGAAAAAGTGAGGCTGTCCCCTCTTTATCTTGCCAGCCTCATGTTGCTGGCGGCCTGTAGTACGGTTCATCTCAGCTATTCACCGTTACCCGGTGTCCATATTTTCACCCCGATATCCCTGCCTTCGGGGCGGCATGCCTCGCTTGCCAATGGCAGGGGCGGTCATTATAAAACAGGCAGGCCGTACAGGGTGGATGGGCATACCTATTATCCACTGTCCACAGCCAACGGTTACGATAAAACCGGTATCGCTTCATGGTATGGACGTGATTTCCACGGAAAACTCACTGCCAACGGCGAACGCTACGACATGCATGCCTTATCCGCCGCGCATAAAACCCTGCCGTTACCTTCCCTGGTACGTGTCACCAACCTGGAGAATGGCCGATCGGTTGTGGTACGTGTGAATGATCGCGGTCCCTTCGTCAAAAGGCGATTGATTGATCTTTCCTGGGCAGCCGCCAATGCTCTTGGCTATGCCGGACAGGGAACCACCCGCGTACGGGTGCAAGCATTGGGTACGGCATTGCCACCCGTAGCGTCCCGATCCACCCATGTATCCGTCAAACGCACAGCACCCCCATCATCCACAAGGGCTTCCCCGCTTCCCGGAAAACCAGCGCCATCGCTTGCAGGCATGTATGTGCAGCTTGGTGCTTTTGCCCGATCTGACAATGCATCAAGGCTTAAAGCGTCATTATTAGCACAATATCCATCCATTCAGGTTCAGTCTTTCACGCGCACCACGCAAACCCTGTATCGAGTACGTATCGGCCCATTCTCCAACGTACAGGTCATCGAACACACCGTGTTATCACTGCAACACCAGGGCTATGGCAATACCGTGGTGATGATTGAATAATGCAGGCTAAATAATGTTACTGATCGCTGCCTTGCAAATATTAATCATCGGACCGGGGAACAGGCCCAGAGCGACGACGGCAATCGCCGTAACAGCAACAGTCACCTGCATTAAACGGCTTTCGACAAAATTAAACGCCACCCGCTCTTCGTCAAAATAGATGTATTTGACTACGCGGATATAATAGAATGCTCCCACGGCGGAAAACAGCAAGGCAATCAGCGCCAGATACAGGTGTCCTGCTTCCACCGCTGCGATGAACACGACATATTTCGCCCAAAAGCCACCGAGGAACGGAATACCGGCGAGGGAAAACAGAAAGAGCCCCATAGCCAAGGCATACCCGGGACGCACCTTCGAGAGTCCTGCAAAATCATCCAGCAACTCACCCTGAATACCTTCGCGCCGCATCAGGGTGATGATGGCAAACGCACCCATATTCATGAACAGGTAAACAGTCAGGTACACCAGTACGCCTGCATACCCGTCCGCATTGGCGGCAATCAGACCGAGCATGGCAAAACCGATGTGACCAATGGTCGAATAGGCCAGCATGCGCTTGATATTTCGCTGCGCGATGGCGGCCAAATTACCCACCGCCATGGTCAATACCGACAGCCATACCAGGATCGTGGTATAATCAACCCGTAATGCAGGAAATACGTCCGCCAGAACACGAATGAAAATCACCAGACCGGCGACCTTCGGACCGATGGACATGAAGGCGGTGATGGGTGTGGGTGCCCCTTCGTAGGCATCCGGCGTCCACATGTGGAAGGGGGCAATTGATACCTTGAAACACATACCCGCGAACAGAAAGACCAAGCCAAGCATCAACGCCATGTGCGCATCCGGTCCTGCCCGGGCGATGCCGATCCCGGCATGGATAAAGTCGAACGTGCCCGTCACGCCGTAAATGAAACTGATGCCGTATAACAGAAAACCGGAGGCGAGCGAACCGAGGATAAAGTACTTCAATGCTGCTTCGGAAGATCGCAACACATCCCGCTGATAGCCCACCAACACGTAAGTACACAGGGCCATTAACTCCAGCCCCAGATACATGGTCACGAAATTCGGGGCGGAGACTATCAGCATCATGCCCAGTGTGGCAAACAGCATCAGGGAATAATATTCGCCCGTATTGGGATCGTCCTTCATGTAATCCAGACTCAATGCGATGCCAAAGAATGTACCCGCATAAATCAACAACTTGGCATAGCTGGCAACGGGATCAAGCACGAAGAACCCATAAAAAGCGTATTCCGTATCCGGATTGGCCAATCTGAGTGTCAATGCCGCCGCGACCACGCAGGTCAGCATAGCCACATAGGCACTCCATTGCTTTTGTTCCTTCGCTAAAAACAGATCCCACAACAGAATGACCATGGCCATCACCGTTACGAACAGCTCGGGAAGCAGGGGAAGAACATGAGGCATCGGGAACGTGACTGAACTCATCTCGTCAAATCACCGCGGCACGATTTGCCGGACATGGGCCAACGCATGCGCGACGGGTAATTTGCTCGTGGTCGCTTGCACAACCAGATGCGAGATCGAGGAATGTAGCATGCCCAGAAAAGGCGCGGGATGTAAGCCTATCCAGAATGTGAACACCAACAAGGGTGCCAGCGTAACAATTTCCCGACCGTTCAAATCGATCAGTGTCGTACCTTCCCCCCTGGTATGCACCCCCCATACCATGCGCTGGAACATCCATAGCATATAGGCGATCGCAAGAAGAATACCCGGCACGGCCAGAAAGCCCACCCAGAGGCTGTATCGGAAGGCCCCCACCATGATCATGAATTCGCCCACAAATCCATTCGTACCCGGTAATCCAAATGAGGAAAAAGAAAAAATAGCCAGCAAGGTCACGTAAACGGACATCCTTTTTCCAAGCCCGCTACAGTCCGAGATCAAACGACTATGGGTTCGCTCATATATCATGCCCACGCAAAGAAACAAGGCTCCGGTGGAAATGCCATGATTGATCATCTGCAGTAACGCGCCCTCCATGCCCATCCGGTTGAACAGGAAGATTCCGAGTGTTACAAACCCCATGTGGCTGACGCTGGAATAGGCAACCAGTTTCTTCAGGTCGGTCTGCGCTATTGCCATGTACGCACCGTATATGGCTGCGACCAGGGATATGGCTATCACAAACGGAGCCATTGACATGCTTGCATCGGGCGCGATGGGAAGAGAGAAACGCATAAACCCGTACGTTCCCATCTTCAGCAGTATACTTGCGAGTATTACGCTGCCGGCTGTTGGTGCCTCGACATGAGCATCCGGTAGCCATGTATGAAACGGAAACATCGGCACCTTGACCGCAAAGGCCACGAAAAATGCGAGGAACACCCAAAACTGCATCTGCACTCCGTATTTTTGCGCCGCCAGTGTCTGAATATCGAATGTACCGCCGCCCTTGAAATAGAGTGCCAGGATCGCCAGTAATAACAGCACGCTTCCTGCAAGGGTATAAAGGAAGAACTTTATCGTCGCATAAACACGCCGGGGGCCCCCCCATACACCGATAATCAAATACATTGGTATCAGCATCGCCTCCCAGAAAAAGTAAAAGAGCATGAAATCCAGCGCACAGAAAACGCCAAGCATCGCCGTTTCCAGAACCAGGATGGCAACCATGAACTCCTTTAGTCTTTTTTCTACGGCTTTCCAGGAACACAGGATCGTCAACGGCATGAGTATCGTCGTCATCAAGATCAGTAAAACACTTATCCCGTCCACGCCAAGCGAATAATGAATGTGGAATGCGGGAATCCATGTCGCGGTTTCCACGAATTGCATGTGATAAGTCGACGAATCAAAGCCCGTCCACAAGGGTAACGAAATCAGCATATCAATGATTGTGGTCGCGAGTGCCGTCCACAGGACATGACTGCGTTCTCTTGCGAGCAACACCGCTCCCGCGCCAATCAGCGGGAAAAATATAATCCAGCTCAGCAGATGTGAGCTAAACATCCTCAATCCATCCGGTCACAAGATGAATCCAAGACCCAATATAACAGCGGCACCAACAGCCATCGCCATCGCATACCGCTGGATTTGTCCATTCTGCAACGCCCCGATCCTTATCGCCCATATTGCGATCATTCTGGCAACGCCGTTGACCAATCCATCGATGATATGCTTGTCAAACCAGTAACCCCTGTCCGCCACGGCCCTGGTCGATCTGATCCCGAGCGTACGATACAGTCTGGTTACATGCCGTTCATAAATCGACGTCGGGTTCCAGGCGAACCACAGGAATATCTTGCTACCCTTCCTATAAAACCAATCCGTATCAAGACTAATCGCCCGGTATCCGCCCAGATCCTTGAGGTAGACAAAAAAGGCAAAGCCCGTAAACAGCAGCAACTGGTATTCCCAGATAATATGTCCCATGGTATACGGGTGATAGTTCACCGTATAAGGCAGCATCCTGTATAACATTTGCGGGTAAACGCCGATAAAGATACACAAAAAGGCGGCGATACCCATTGCTACCAGCATGTTAAGCGGGGGTTCCTTGGCATTCTCGCAAGCCCCGGATTTTCTTTCTCCAAAAAAGGTGAAATATGGTAATTTCAGGCCCGTGTGCAGGAAGGTTCCCGAGGAGGCCAACACGAGCATCAACCATATCACCGTCCGATGATCCGCCGCCGCCGCCGCGATCACCATCGTCTTGGTCACGAAGCCGCTAAAGAACGGAAAGGCGGAAATCGAGAATGCGCCTATCATGTATAACGTCAGGGTGATCGGCATCGCCCGGTAGAGGCCCCCCAGATCCGTCAACTTACTCTTACCGGTAACATGTAATACGGATCCGGCACCCATGAAAAGCAGGCCCTTATAGAGAATATGGGCAAATGCATGTGCAACGGCGCCATTAATCGCCATCTCCGTCCCAATGCCGGCACCGGCCACCATGTAACCCACCTGACTGATGATGTGATAAGCGAGAAGACGCCGGATATCATTGGACAGCACCGCGTATACCACGCCATAAATCGCCATGATCGCACCGAGCCAAATAAGCATGTCCGTTCCGGCAAAACCTCTGATGAGGGTGTACACCGCAGTCTTGGTGGTGAATGCGCTCAGAAACACGGCCCCCGGCACCGTGGCTTCCGGATATGCATCCGGAAGCCACGCATGCAGTGGAGGCACCGCCGCGTTGATCAGGAACCCGAAGAGAATGAGATAGAAACCCGGCGCCCCTTTGTCGAGCAAATTGAATGCCGTAGATCCGGTATGGACAAAATAGATCACGATACCGCCGAGCAACAGGACGCCCCCGGTCGTATGCACCAGGATATATCGATAGCCGGCCTTGATCGCCTCCGGCGTCCTTCTGTACCAGATCAGGAAAACAGACCCAACCGTCATCAGCTCCAGAAAGATAAACAGCGTCACAAAGTCGCCTGCAAACGTTGCGCCCAATGACCCGCCGGCATACGTGAACGCCGCAATATGATGCCCGTTTTCTGCTTTTTCGAGCGAGTAAATCGCCCCGATCAGTGCCATGATGGAAAAGATTAGCGCAAACACGATACTCAATTTGTCCACACGGCCGAACACAAGATCCATGCCAAAAAAGTGATAACTGCCGTACACCCCGGGTGTCATTTGGAGAATGTCCAGGATAGCCAGGATCGGTAATGAAATCAGGTAAATCTTTTTTATCCTTCCATGCAATAACGGTATGAACAGAACGCCCAGAATAAGAAACAGGGAGGGGTGGATCCAGTTAATCATAGTAGTCTTCTCGTTTCATCAACCAATGCTTCCCCAGGAATTTTGACACCACGATGATGGCTACACACGCAACAAACCCGTATACGGCGTGAAAACCCGGGATTCTCTCCCAGAAATGTTCCGCATGTTCCCGTGGAATAAAGAAACCCGCGACGACCGACGCCACCAATACGAAATAACCAATCTTTCGCAACAGACTCGTGCGTTCCACCAGTGCTTCCAATATCCTTCCCAGGCTCATTGGGCCACCATACTGACCAGCTTCAATAACAAGTTCGGATAGATACCCAGAATGATCACGCCCGCACAGGTAATCATCAGTGGCACTACGATGGCGCGGGGCGCCTCGTGAATTCTTTCCATTTCTTCCGGATTCTCCGGGGCCACAAAAAAAGCCCGATATACGACCGGCACAAAATAACCCATATCCAATACCGCATTGACCAGAATGACGGCAAGTATTGCCATAGAACCGGCCTGTATCGAACCGACGACCAGATACCATTTGGTCACAAACCCCGCCAGAAAAGGCATTCCTATAATACTAAAAGCCCCTATTGCAAATGCCGTCATCGTGTAAGGCATACGCTTGCCGATGCCAGCCATCTGGCTAATACACGTTTTTCCGGAAGCGACATAAATTGCACCGGCACAGAAAAACAGGGTGATCTTCGAAAACGCGTGCATAACGATATGTATCGTTCCCCCCGTGATACCGTCGGGCGACAGCAGGGCGACCCCGAGTATCATATAAGACAGTTGGCTTATCGTCGAATAGGCCAGCCGCATCTTGAGATTGTCCTGCGTAAAGGCGTAGACGGAAGCCATCAATATCGTGATGGATACATAGGCTGCCGTCGCTATTCCGAGATGCAGATCATGCATCATTCCCTTGCCAAATACATACAATATAATGCGTATTACCGAAAATGCACCGACATTGACCACGGCGACCGCATGCAGAAGCGCACTGACGGGGGTTGGAGCGATCATTGCCGTGGGCAGCCAGTTGTGAAACGGCATAATCCCAGCCTTGGCCAGACCAGCTACGAAAAGAATATAAATGGCGATCAAAAGTGCGTGATTCGTATCAGAGGAGAACAGGCCGGATCCGGAAAACTCCAGCGTGCCCGTCAGGGAATAGGTCAGCAGCATGGCCGGCAGGAAGAACACCCCCGCCGTACCGATCAGGTATATCGCGTATTTTTTACCGGCTTCCCATGCGTCCTTGCTTTCGTTATGAATGATCAGCGGATACGTGACGATGCTAAGCATTTCGTAGAAGAAAAACAGGGTAAACAGGTTTCGTGCGAAGGCAACGCCCAAAGCCGCGGACAATGCAAGCGCAAAGCAGGCATAGAAACGTGTCTGGGCATGCTCCTTCAAGGATCGCATATAGCCGATTGCGTATACGGATGTGCAGATCCACAGAAAAGAGGCTGAAGCCGCGAAAAGCAATCCCAGCGCATCCACCCGGAACGCCAGTGCGACACCCGGCAAGATTCGAAAGACTGTATATTCAATGTCATGCCCCGACATGATCAGCGGGAACATTGACACCACAATTGAAAACTTTATGACGCCCGCAAGAATGGTCCAGAATTCTCGTCGGTTCGGATTACGCCCTGAATAAATAATCAGGATAGTGGCGACGGAAGACACCAGCACCGCCAGTAAAGGTCTTACGGAAATTACCGTTTCCACAGTCTTATCGCCTGTTCAGCACGGACGCATCGGCATCGAAGCCAACGGAATCCCGGACATTATCTGCACCTTGGGCGCACATGGCATAGCACATATCCTATCCCTGCAAGGTGTTGATATCTTCAACGTTGATGGAACGCCGGTTGCGGTAAAACGCAACCAGGATGGCCAGCCCTACCGCCACCTCACTGGCCGCCACGGTCAACACGAAAAAGATAAACACCTGTCCGCCAATGTCCCGGAGGAAATGGGAAAATGCGGCAAAGTTGATATTTACAGCCAGAAGAATGAGTTCAATACACATCAGAATGACGATTACATTCTTGCGGTTCAGAAACAGGCCAACGACACCGATGGAAAACAGGCAAGCGGCTACGGTCAGATAATAAGACAAAGGTACCACTACATCTTCACCTTGCGCAGGCGATCTGCGGGATTCACATTCACCTGTCTGCGAATATTCTGATACTTGGCATCCTTGCGCGTACGCAGCGTCAGCACCACGGCGCCGATCAGGGCGACCAGCAAAATAATGGCTACCACCTCAAACCCCAGCAGATATCGGGTATACAGTACCATTCCGATCTCCATGGTATTGTTGATCCGTTGCTCCAGATGACCGGGATCAGGCATACCCTCCGGCGAAAAAACACCGCTGGAACCTGCCGCGACAATTTCAGCGAATAGAACCAGGGCAATCACACCGCCGATCGGCAGGCACTGCAGGAAACCTTCACGCAGCCCCGCGGCATTCACCTCCAGCATCATCACCACGAACATGAACAACACCATCACCGCGCCTACATAAATAAGAATCATCAGAATACCGATAAATTCCGCATCGAGCAGAAAGAACAGACCCGCAGCATTGAAAAAACAAAAAATCAGAAACATCACGGAATACACCGTATTGCGAGACATGACCACGCCAAGCGCGGCCACAACGGCCAACCCCGAAAATACATAAAAAAACCCGATCTCCAGCATCCTCTCTCCGTTTCCTATCCTGAACTATTCATACATTCTACCATGCCCTTGCCCGTTCTTTTGTCCCTGCCTGTGCGATACACGCAGACAGGCGCACCGAATCCCTCGTCGGTGGTCTGTACGCACGGCTACGGTCTCCTTCCTCGACAATCCGTTGAAGAGCCCTGTCTGCGTGTGGCACGCACAGGCAGGCTCAATCATCACGGCGATTCATGGATCGTTCAGTCTAGCCCTAACGATAACGTGCATCGGCGGCGATATTCGCCGCAATCTCGCTCTCATAACGATCTCCCACGGCAAGCAGCATATCCTTGGTATAATAAAGTTCCGCACGTGTTTCCGCGGCAAACTCAAACACCTGCGTTTCCACAATGGCATCAACCGGACACGCCTCCTGACAAAAACCGCAATAGATACACTTGGTCATATCAATATCGTAACGCGTGGTGCGGCGCGTACCGTCATCCCGCTCTTCGGATTCAATCGTAATCGCCAGCGGCGGACACACCACTTCGCATAGCTTGCAGGCAATGCACCGCTCCTCGCCGCTGGTATAACGGCGCAGGGCGTGCAAGCCACGGAAACGCGGTGAGAGCGGCGTCCGTTCTTCGGGATATTCCACGGTAATTTTTTCCCTGAACAGATACTTACCCGTGAGCATCATGCCACGGAACAAGTCCGTGAGTAGCCATGTTTTTACTACACGCCTGAATATACTCATAGTCCTGTTCCCGGTCGCCAAAACCCGATTATCCCGGAAAGCACCGGCGTATAAATGGAGATACCAATGACGGCAATCCACACCAGCGTCAACGGAAGGAATACCTTCCATCCCAAACGCATCAACTGATCATAACGGTATCTCGGGAACGTGGCCCGGAACCAGATAAATATAAAAATAAGGAAGGCCGTTTTTCCCAATAGCCACACCGTGCCGGGAATAACATCCAGGAATGGAAAGGGCGCATGCCATCCGCCCAGAAACATGATCGACGTCATCAGGCTAATCAAAATCATGGCGCCATATTCCGCCAGTGAAAAGGTGGCAAACCACATGCCGGAATATTCAACGAAGAAGCCCGCCACGATTTCGGATTCACCTTCGGTCAGATCAAACGGAGAACGGTTGGTTTCCGCTACGCCCGAAATAAAATATACCATGAAGACGGGGAACAGGGGGATAAAATACCAGTGCCAGAAACCGCCGGATTGCGCGAGTACAATCTGTGTCAAATTCAGACTACCCGACAGCATCAGCACGCATACAATGGCAAAACCCATGGCAATTTCATACGATACCATTTGGCATGTGGCGCGAATCGCTCCCAGAAAGGCATACCTGGAATTGGATGCCCACCCCGCCATCAGGATGCCGTAAATACCCAGGCTGGAGATTGCCATCACATATAGAATGCCAATGTTCAAATTGGAAATTGCCATCACGTGCGCTGTCTTCCATAACCCGCCCGGCGTAGTCTCACCAAAAGGCACAACGGCAAACGCAACCCATACCGGCACCAAGGCCATCAGCGGTGCCGCGACAAACAAGAATTTGTTGGCTGTGGTCGGAACAATGGTTTCCTTCAGGAACAGCTTCAATCCGTCGGCAATCGGCTGCAACAGGCCCGCCGGGCCAACCCGATTGCAGCCCTTGCGTATCTGTATCCAGCCAATGATACGACGCTCGGCATAGGTGATATAGGCCACGGAGAGCGCCACGGACACCGCAATAGCCAACACTTCCAGCACCCAGATGCCCGCGATTAGGCCCGTATCCATCCAACTCATACGTCCCCCCTGTATAATTCGACGGAACGTTCATTGGATAAAGCGCCAGCCACACCACGTTTGCCGACAAACAGCACTCCGGGAGACACGTCGTCGCGCGTACCGATTTTAAACCGCTGCCTGCCCTGATCAGAGAGTACGGTCAACATGCCCGGTTTCAACCCGCGTTGCTTCAAGGTGTCCGGATGCACCAGCACGTCGTCCAGGGCATGCAACTCGCCAGCATGCGACAACGACGCGCTGGCCCGTGCCCACATGCCCTCGCGATACATGGAATAGCGACTGACCACATCCAGCTGCCTGACGGAAAAATCCGGTCTGGCAGGCAGGCAGGCCGCTCCGGTATTGCGCCGGGTTGGCATCATGAAGCTGTCAACCTCCCGTGCCTGCCATGCCTGACCAAGATCGGGAAGAAATCGCTTAACATGCTCACGCAGTTCTTCCAGGCTTACTGCGGGCACATCCTCACCCATGGCCTGAATCAGGCGCATCATCACCTTCCACAGCGGCCGCCCCTGACCCACGGAGGAAATCGGATTGGCCGCCACGCGTACACGGCCCTCCATATTGATAAAGGTTCCTTCAACTTCGGAATAAGCTGCGGCCGGCAACATCACGGCGGCCCGTTCACTGATCCGTCCCGCAATCGCACCCACCTGCACCAACGGTACCTTGTCCAGCGCTCCCTTAGCCTGCACCGGAAACAGACCGTCACCCAGCGGATCACCGCCAATCAGCAGGATAACATCCAGTTTATCGTTTGCAGCCGCATCAAAGATAAGCCCCGCGGAAACCCGAATGTCACCGAACATAGCCGACAAAGCCTGTGCGTTCATGCCCTCCGGCACCAGGTTGCGCCCATCGGAGCCTTCTTCAGCATGGCCACAACCGCGCATGAGCAGGTCCAGACCATATATCAGCGCCGCAGCATCCGGATGACAGCGAATTTCCTCACCCACAATAAGTGAGCAGGATTCAGTCATCAATGCATCGCCGAGTAATTTCCCGGCTTCGTGACGCCCTTCAACCGCAGTCATCCATTCGTGCATACCCGCTGCCGTTTCACCCAAATCCATGACTTGCTGCATAGCGCGGGCAATCACCGCAGGCCAGTCACGCGGCCGAATCAGGCGATCGCTGGCCGGTTCCGCATTGGTTCGATAGTTCATGGAACCGATCCGGGCAACAGGTTTACCTCCCCTGAGACGTCTGCGTAAACGCTGCATGACCAAAGGCAGGCGTTGCCGCAAATCTGATCCGAGGACAACCACCTCGTCCGCATCTTCAATCTGCTGCGTGGTCTGTGAAAAGCCTTCCTCGAAGGCAAGGGGACGCATATCGCGTCTGTGCAAATCAAACGCGACGTTGGCGTCCGGAAAGACGGTATCATGCAACAGGCGAATGGCTGTCAACCCTTCCACACTCCAGTCCGGCGAAAATAAAATTCCGACCCGCTGGCCCGACAGTAGTTTCGTAGCACGAGCTACCGCCTCATCCCATCCTGCTTCAATGATCTCGTCCTGCTTGCGTATCCCTGGCGAAAGAATCCTGCTATCCGAGCGGAAGGCGTCATAGACGTAACGCCCACGATCACACAGCCACGGCTCCGGGCTCTCCCCTATCGGCTGGACACGCACCACTTTCCTTCCTCGCGATTCGATGTGAATATCGCAACCATGGGGGCATTGGGTACAGGTAGATTTATGACGGGTCAGCTCCCACGGACGTGACACGTCCAGGGAAGGGCCATCAAGCAATGCACCCACCGGACAAATATCAGGCAGATTACCGGAGAGTTCGGAACTCAGGCATCCATCCACGATGCCGGCGATGATCATACGGTCGCCACGATTGAACAGACCCATGTCGCCCGTCCCTGCAATTTCATCGGCAAAGCGCACGCAACGGGTGCAATGAATGCAACGGGTCATACAGGTCACGACAAAGGGCCCGAGTTCATAATCGGCCACGGCGCGTTTTCGTTCCGTAAAACGACCCTTTGAAGCGCCATATTCCATGGAGTAATCCTGTAGCTTGCACTGGCCGCCCTGATCGCACACCGGACAATCCAGCGGATGGTTGATGAGCAGGTACTCCTCCACCATTTTTCGATCTTTTCTTATGGCGTCGGTTTCCGTATAGACCTTCATCCCCTCGGCCACCGGCGTGCAACAGGAAGCTGCGGGTTTTTTCCAGCCTTCGATCCCCACCAGGCACATACGGCAGACGGCCGCAACGGACAATTCGGGGTGATAGCAAAAATACGGCACATTCACATCATTGGCCCGGCAGGCCTCCAGGATACTGGTGCCGGGTGCGGCTTTCACTTCCACATCGTTGATAAACAGTGTCGTCATGCCGCCTGCTCCGCAACATCCGAACGCACCACTTCGGGGAACATTCTGATCACGGACAGCACCGGCCCCGTCGCACCGTCAGCCAGCGCACAAATCGTTCGCCCGGCCATGTATGTGGCGGCATCCCTGAGCACTTCCATATCGCCGGCTTGTCCATGACCGTTTTCAATCCGGCTTAATATACGCTTCATCCAGCCCGTACCCTCGCGGCACTGCGTACACTGCCCGCAGGATTCATGCGCGTAGAAGCGGGCCAGACGGCTGGCCACCGCCAATACATCCGCTGTTTCATCCATGACAATAATTGCGCCTGAACCGAGCATGGATCCCGCCTTGGCCAAATCGTCAAAGGTCAGGGGGACATCACATTGCTCCGGCATCAGCCACGGCGAGGACGCACCACCCGGAATGATGGCTTTGGGGGTAGAACCATGCTGTAAACCACCGCAATATTCTTCGATGAGTGTTTTCAGCGGCATTCCCATCGGCACCTCATAATTGCCCGGTTTTTTGACATGGCCGGAAACGGAGAATATCTTCATGCCTGTATTGTTGGATACGCCAATTTTTGCATGCCATTCCCCGCCATGCTCCAGAATGGCCGGGATGGTGGAGAGTGTTTCCACATTATTCACGACGGTTGGGCAACGGTAAAACCCCTCAACGGCCGGAAACGGTGGCTTGAAACGCGGTCGGCCCGGCTTGCCTTCAATCGATTCAATCAACGCTGTTTCTTCTCCGCAGATGTAGGCACCCGCGCCACGATGGACGGTCAGGTGCATCGAAAAATCCGTACCGAGAATATGCTCGCCCAATAAATTTTCTGCATAGGCCTCGCAAACCGCCTCGTTTAATACATGGGCCTCATGCAGAAACTCGCCTCGAATGTAGATATAGGCATCATGCACGCCAAGCGCAAATCCCGCTATAATCATACCTTCGATCAGTAAATGCGGGTCAAAACGCATGATATCGCGATCCTTGAACGTTCCAGGCTCACCCTCATCGGCATTGCACAAGAGGTAGGTCGGCTTGCCCGTATTTCGTGGCACGAATGACCATTTGAGCCCCGTCGGAAATCCCGCGCCACCGCGTCCGCGAATACCCGACGTTTTCACCTCGCCAATAATCCTCGCGGAATCAAAATCCCGTAATACCGTTGGCAGAAACCTGTAGGCGCCATTCTTTTTCGCCACCTCAAGCCGCCGTTGATCAGGGATATGAATACGATCAAGGCAAATCGCCTTCACCTGTTCCGGATCGGAGGCAATCACGCCACGCCTCCTTCCATCGGGCATTCCAGTCTCGCCCTGGCAATCACCTCATCCATGCGCACGGCATCCACCTGCTCGTGATATACATGATTCACCTGCACCACCGGTGCGCCGCCACAGGCACCGGCACATTCCACTTCGGTTACAGTAAACATGCCATCCGGCGTGGTCTCACCCGCCTTGATACCGAGCGAATCACATACATGCGCCACCAGTTCATTGGCACCATTAAGCATACACGAGACATTGGTGCAGACTTCGATCAGGCATCGCCCGCAAGGCTGCTCGCGAAACATCGTATAAAAAGTCACCACCTCACGCACCTGCATAAGGCGCAGGCCCAGCACACCGGCCACCATCTTCTGCACGTCCATGGACAGATAACCAAAATCCTGTTGCGCCATATGCAAGACCGGTAACAATACCGACTGCGGCGCCGGATAACGCATCGTCAGCAGCCTGATCTCGGCCAGGCGCTTCGCACTGAATGTAAGACCTGATGCCGGAATCACCGATCCACCTCTCCGAACACAAGATCCTGCGAGCCAACAATCGTGACCAGATCGGCAAGCATATGGCCACGGCACATGTAATCCAGCGCCTCCAGGTGTGCAAAGCCGGGCGCCCGTATCTTGATGCGGTACGGTTTGTTGGAGCCATCAGCAACGATGTATACGCCAAACTCTCCCTTGGGGTGCTCCACCGCCATATAGACTTCACCCGCGGGAACATGAAACCCTCCCGAATAATACTCAAAGTGATGAATCAACGCCTCCATATCCTGCTTCATATCGGCACGGGGAGGGTTGGTAAATCTGTAATCATTCACATTCACCGGCCCCGGATGGCTCGACAGCCATGCAATACATTGTTTGATGATTCCGTTGGACTGCCGCATTTCCTCAACGCGTACCAGATAGCGATCATAGGAATCACCCGTCACCCCGACAGGAATGTCAAAATCCATCCTGTCATACACATCATACGGTTGGGTCTTGCGCAAATCCCAGGCAATGCCCGAGCCCCGGATCATGGGACCGGTAAATCCCCATGCAAGTGCCGCTTCCTTGCCCACAATACCAATATCCACCGTACGTTGCTTCCAGATACGATTTTCGGTCAGCAGCGTTTCATACTCGTCCACATAGCCTGGAAAACGTTCGGTAAACCCGGTAATTTTTTCGAGCAACCCCTCCGGCAGATCCTGGTGTACCCCTCCGGCACGGAAATAGGCGGCATGCATGCGTGCGCCGGACACCGCCTCGTAGTAGTCGAAAATATCCTCACGCTCGCGAAAACAGTAGAGAAACACGGTCATGGCGCCAATATCCAGCGCATGTGCACCCAACCACAGACAATGGTTCAGAATGCGCGTGAGTTCCGCGAACATGACACGAATATACTGCGCCCGTTCCGGTGGCGTAATTCCGAGCAGCTTTTCGACTGCAAGCGCATAGGCATGTTCGTTGGCCATCATTGATATATAATCAAGGCGATCAAAATACGGTACGTTCTGCAGGTAGGTCTTGTACTCAAACAGTTTTTCGGTGCCACGATGGAGCAGGCCGATGTGCGGATCCGCACGCTCGATCACCTCACCGTCCAGTTCCAGCACCAGTCGCAATACGCCATGGGCGGCCGGGTGCTGCGGGCCAAAGTTCATCGTATAGTTCTGAATCTCAGCCACGATCCACGCCCGGAAACGTCCTGGGCACCAGCACCCGATTCTTCAAGCTGTTCGGTTTATAGACACAGCGCCACTGCGCGTCGTCAAAAAACATCTCCACCCTTCCAGTCAGCGGGAAATCCTTGCGCAGCGGATGGCCTTCAAACCCGTAGTCCGTGAGAATACGGCGTAGGTCCGGATGATTAACAAACAGGATGCCGTACATGTCGAAGGCCTCGCGTTCGAACCAGTTGGCCGTCGGCCATACCTCCGTCACCGAACCGACCAGATCCCGTTCGTTCACAGGCACCTTCAAACGGATGCGTCTGTTCCTTGCTATGGAAAGCAGGTGATACACCACCATAAAACGTGGCGCATCCGCGCGATGATCAGGATGTTCCGACATATCCAGACCACACAGATCGATCAACTGCTCGAATCCCTGTTTCTGTTTAAGGTAATGACACGCCTCTACAATCGCTTCCCGTACCAACAGCACCGTTGGCATATCAATGCCATCCGACGTCTTCAGCACCTGATCGCCAAAACGGTTTTTGAGTCCCTTTACATCGGGTGATAATACCGGTGCTGTCTGACGTTCCTGATCGCTCATCCCCCTTCTACCGCGCAATCGTGTTGGTGCGTTTTATTTTTTCCTGCAACTGGATAATGCCGTACAGCAGCGCTTCCGCCGTCGGCGGACAACCCGGGACATAAATATCCACCGGTACAATACGATCGCACCCACGCGTAATCGCATAGGAATAATGGTAATACCCGCCGCCATTGGCACAGGAGCCCATCGAAATAACCCAACGCGGTTCGGACATCTGGTCGTATACCTTACGCAGGGCCGGCGCCATCTTGTTCACCAGCGTGCCTGCCACGATCATCACATCCGACTGACGCGGGCTGGGACGAAACATCACACCAAAGCGATCCAGGTCATAACGCGATGCCCCCGCGTGCATCATCTCGACCGCGCAACACGCCAGGCCGAAGGTCATCGGCCACAATGATCCCGCGCGCGCCCAGTTAATCACCTTGTCCGCCGTCGTGGTCACGAACCCTTTATTGAGGACGCCTTCTATTCCCACTGCAATGCCCCCTTCTTCCAGGCATAGACATAACCCACCAGTAAAATCACCAGAAACAGCAGCATTTCAATGAGTCCGAACATGCCGATTTTATTGAGTACGATGGCCCACGGGAACATGAACACCGTTTCCACATCAAAGATTACAAACAGGATGGCCACCAGATAAAAACGTACGTCAAACTGCATGCGCGCATCCTCAAAGGCTTCGAAACCACACTCATAGGCGGAGAGTTTTGCAGCATTCGGATTTTGGGAGGCAACCAATACGGTCAGCATAAGCGGCATAGCGCCCATCAAAAATGCAACCAGGATAAAAATAAAAATCGGCGCGTATTGCGTGGCCAAATAGTTGGCTGTCATATTCCTCCCCTGATTTTAATATAATGCAAGCGCACACAATCCGTACGAATTCAAGCAGACCTTGCGTAACTATCAATGTGTTGTCGCCGCTGTCAAGCCTGATAAACCACCAAATGGAATGTGGAATGAGAATAAAAAAATATTTTCATCGCTGATGGCTGGGCTTCAGCCAGTAGCTGTATATTCCTGCGGGCCTGCTAAAGTAGGCGATCTTGATTGGTTCAGGAGTAGAAAACAAATTGATGAATATCGACTGGTCCCGGCGTGCCGTACGACAATGCGTGCACCTGCATCCCTACATTCCGGGCAAGCCCGTGGAACAATTACTGGAGGAAAAAGGATTGGCCTCGGCTATCAAACTGGCCTCCAATGAAAATCCATATGGCCCCGCGCCCAAAGCCATGGACGCCATTCGCGGATATGCCGGTGGCGTACACCGCTATCCTGATGGGGCCGCCGGATCGCTTAAGACCGTACTGGCCGAAAGACATAACGTCAGTCCCGAACATATTCTGATCGGCAACGGCTCCAGTGAAGTGCTGGAGATGATGATCCGCACCTTTGCCAACCATGGAAATGAGGTGGTATATTCCGAACATGGTTTTATCATGTATGCGCTGGCAACGGTTGCGGCAGGCGCAACCGGCGTCGCTGTGCCCGAGGGGGATGATCTTTCGCATGACCTGAATGCCATGGCGCGGGCTGTAACGGATCGGACCCGCGTGATCTGTATGGCCAATCCAAACAACCCTACCGGTACGCTGCATGACCTGGATGCCATCCAGGTCTTTCTCGATCGACTGCCACGCAATATCATTGTTCTGCTTGATGAGGCTTATTACGAATACACATCGGTCATCATTGGTGATGCCATCGGGCGGCTTGATCACCCGGGTCTGGTCATCTGCCGGACATTTTCCAAGGCGTATGGCCTGGCGGGACTGCGCGTGGGTTATGGTGTGGGCCATGCGGACGTTATCGATCTTGCCAACCGTTTCCGGGCACCGTTCAATGTCAATCTGATTGCGCAAAAAGCGGCCATGGCAGCGCTTGATGATGTGGATTGGGTGCTGGATAAGGTGGTCATCACGCTGAATGAACGAACAAAACTGGAGGCTTTTCTGGCGGAGCATCTTCTGTTGGGCGGAACGTCGCATGGTAACTTCGTATTACTCAGGCATCCGCGCAGCATGAACATTTTGCGGATGCTCGAAAACAAAGGCATCATCCCTCGCCCGCTGGCACCATACGGAATGCCTGAATATCTGCGCATTACGGTGGGGACGGTGGGAGAAAATACGCGATTCATGGCGGCAATACACACGATTATGGAACACATTCAGTGATGCGGGTTAAACATCTGACCATTATTGGGGTCGGCCTGATCGGAGGGTCGCTGGCGCGCGCCCTGCGCCGGGCGAATGCTGTTGGTCGGATTACAGGTGCGGGCCGCAGTCCGGAGCACTTACAGCACGCGCGGGATCTGGGCGTGGTGGATCAGATTACCACCAGCATACCCGCAGCCGTAAAAGACGCTGATGTCGTACTCATCAGCGTTCCGATGTGCGCCTATGATGCCATATTTTCTGAAATAAGCGGCAGTCTTCCATCTCATTGCCTGATCACCGATGCGGGCAGCACCAAGCAGCACGCGATGGATGCGGCACGAAAACAGTTATCCGCCAGCCAGATATCACGTTTTGTTCCAGCGCACCCGATTACCGGTACGGAATATTCCGGCGTGGACGCTTCGTTTGCCGAGCTGTTTGACGGTCACCTGTGCGTGTTGACACCCGGGAAGGAAACCCGATCAGGGGCAACGCAAGTCATTGAAGCCATGTGGCGGGCCGCCGGTAGTGTTGTCATGCGTATGGATGCCCCTGATCACGATGACTTTCTGGCTGCGGTCAGTCATCTTCCGCACGTGGTGGCCTATGCGCTGGTTAATGCCGTACGCAAACAGGGCAATGAAACACATGATCCGTTTCAATTCGCCGCCGGAGGATTCCGGGATTTTACACGTATTGCGTCATCCTCTCCCGAGATGTGGCGTGATATTTCCCTGTGTAATCGGACATCCCTGTTGCACAAACTGGATGCGCTGCAAATGGAGTTGGACGATCTGAGGGCTGCGCTGGAAGCAGGCGATGGCGATCATTTGCTGGCCGGGTTCAGGCAGGCCAAGCAGGCGCGCGATCAGTGGCTGACAGGAGACGGGAAGGCGCGTGAGCAAAGACGCGCATAAGGCACTTATCGCGGGGCCAGCCACGGGGCCACTCTCCGGCAGCATCATGCCGCCGGGGGATAAATCCATCTCGCACCGCGCCATCATGCTGGGATCGCTTGCAAACGGTGTTACTGAAATTTCCGGTTTTCTACCCGGAGAAGACAATCTGGCCACGATGCGCATATTTGAACACATGGGCGTCACCCCTGAATGGCTGAATACCGCAAAAACACGCCTGAACATCCATGGCGTGGGGCTGCATGGACTAAAGCCGCCATCCGGCGTGCTTGATGCCGGTAATTCCGGTACCTGCGCACGTCTGATATTGGGGATCCTGGCCGGACAAGCCTTTACCAGCGAATTAACCGGTGATGCTTCGCTCTGCACCCGGCCCATGCAACGCGTGGCTGATCCCGTACGGCGCATGGGTGCTGACGTGCATGGAAGAAATAACGGTAATCTGTTGCCATTATCCATCCGCGGCGGCGATCTGAAAGGCATTCACCATGTGTCCCGCGTTGCCAGCGCCCAGGTCAAGTCCTGCGTGCTGTTGGCGGGCCTGTATGCCACGGGCGAAACGCGTGTCTCCGAGCCCGCACCCTCGCGCGATCATACCGAGCGCATGTTGCCGCTGTTCGGGCAACGGGTTCACATGGATGACGGTAGCATCAGCCTCGCGCCGGCCGATTTACTCACTGCGCCTGAATGTATCATCCAGATTCCAGCGGATCCTTCATCCGCCGCATTCTTCGGTGTGGCGGCAAGCCTGGTCGAAGGCTCCAGCATCGGTCTCAGGGGTATTGGCATCAATCCGCGCCGTGATGGCTGGCGACGGATTCTGGGCGCCATGGGCGCTGCCATATCCCAGGACAATGAAAGCTGCGCAGGCGAAGAACCGGTCGCGGACATCTCCGTACGCTATGGCGTCATGAACGGAATACGTGTAAACCCGGATGATATTCCTGACGCCATTGATGAATTTCCCGTCCTGTTTGTCGCCGCGGCACTATCCGAAGGGGCATTTATCCTTGAAGGTGCGAAGGAATTACGCGTCAAGGAATCCGACCGTATCGCCACCATGGTTCAGGCCCTGTCAGTTTGCGGTGTGCATATTCGGGCATCTCCGGATGGCGTGCGTATTGACGGATGCAGGCAGATCAGGGGGGGCGTGGTTGTTGATGCGCGAAATGATCACAGAATTGCCATGGCTATGGCGGTGGCCGCGCAACGCGCAACGGACGACATCATCATTCAACATGCCGCTGCCATTGCCACCAGTTTCCCGGATTTCGTACCACTGGCGCAACGCCTGGGGATGAATGTACGATGGGCGAGGTAATCCCGAGATCCGACATTGACATTGGATGCAGGGTGTAAGTATTTGGTTTGCATGGCGATTCGAACAATCATGTATCCACCTCATTGGTGATGAGTGATTTTTCGGAATGCCAGGCGAATCAAAGGGTTGCGGCATGCGCCGCATGTCAATGTCGGATCTTGGGGTAATATACGGAGTTTACCTCGGATTTTGGTTCATGCCTTTAACGGATCGCATATTATGCGGCAGGTTCGCCGCTTCCGAAATCTCTTCCCATGACAGTACCCCGGCAACGTCGTCGGGCGCGTTACCGGGAGCACTGTTGTCCATAATCAGCGCGATACGGCAATGCTCGTGACGCAATTGTGCAAACACATCGAAAACCATCATCTTCTCACTGACCCGGCTATAGCTCGGCTCGGCAAACTGTTGTAACTGTGTATCGGGATCACTGTCCTGCGGCATATTGGCAAAGGTTTTCGATGAAATTACTGCACGAATTTGCTCCTGATCAGCCAGGACGATGTGAGGATAATGACCGACAGTCGCACGCCGTTCGGGCAGATCAGCAACTTTTGCATCAACATTGAGGATAATATACGGTGACTGCACGATATCCAGCGTCTTGTGCATTAAATACAAATGGTTTTGCAATGACGTGGGAACATGATGTCCGCGGCGGACGAGTTTCAGGGTATAAATATTCTCAGCCAACAGACGCTGCCGAACCGCATAGGCCAGAGAAACGGCGATAATCAGCGGGATCACGACATTGTAATCGCGCGTCATCTCAAGAATCATGACGACGGCGGTGGCCGCGGCACCCGTACTCGCACCGATCATGCACGCCATGCCGATCACTGCGCTACTCACCGGATTCGCCGCGAGTGCGGGATAAAGATGGTTACCGGCAATTGCGAGGCCGGCGCCAAGCGCGGCCCCCATAAACAGGGCGGGTGAAAAGACACCACCGGAAGCGCCGGAACCCAACGTCAACGAAACCGCTAGCAACTTGACCACCACCAGCAACAACAAAATCCAGGTTGCATCCAGCCTGCCATCCAGAATATCCTGAATCGTGGCATAGCCAACACCCTGGATGTAATAATGTCCGAGTGTTTGCATCATCAGATACATCGTGGTGCCGACCAGCAGCATGCCCAGCGCGTGACGGGTGTAATAATTGCCGGGCAAACGCTCGAACCAATCCTCGAACAGGTAAATAGACCGCGTGTAGATGACCGCCATAAGACCGATGATCAGGCCGAGAACCGCATAGACCAAAAAGTTGATCGCTGACAGATCAGCCGGTATATCAAGCGTCAGCGGAGGAATAATGAATGAGGCGGCATTTCCGAAGTACAGAAAACCGATATAGCTGGCGGTTGCCGTTGCGATCATGACGGGCACCAGTGTGCGTGCACTGATTTCCACCATCATGATCTCAACAGCGAACAGAACACCGCCCATGGGTGTGTTAAACGTAGCGGCAATGCCACCGCCGGCACCGGCTGCTATCAATGTATTACGTTTCCATAGCGAGAGATGCATCCATTGCGCCATGACCGATCCAAACGTTGCGCCAATTTGTATGATTGGGCCTTCGCGACCGACCGAGCCACCCGACCCGATAGAAATCGATGAAGCCAACGCCTTAATGATAGCCACCTTGGGCCGAATAATGCCCCGGTTGAAATTAATGGCTTCTATCACTTCTGGCACGCCATGCCCCTTGGCTTCCGGCGCGAACGTTTTGACCAGAAAAGCCACCACCAGCGCCCCGACTATCGGTACGGCTATGACTGCGGCACCCCAACTGCTCTCTGCCGTATGGATCAAGGTGTTGTAATCGGGATCCCAGCGACCGAAGAACAGCAGATTGTGAAACAACGCAATGAGCAAACGGAAAACGATCGCGCCCAGACCGGAAATAACCCCTACCAACAGCGCATAGGCAATCATGGGCATGCCAAGACTCCCGTAGCAGATTTCCGATCATTAATATACAGCATCATAAGTTCCCAGCAGGCCCAGCCACCGGCCGACCATATCGTTATTTTTCGTGCCCTGTCTGATCTGGATGACAGGGTCAGATATTGTGAGCCTCTTGCAAAACTAGCGAGCGGTGATCTGCTTCCCCACTTTGGCCCATTTTCGAGCTGGAATTTTACCCCATGGAACCCCCATGGAACCACCATGCAGCTCCATTCCATCTCGAAAACGGAATCAACGTGGGATTGCCGTTCATCCACCCAGAGTTTTGCAAGAGGCTCTTGTGTTTATTCAATGATCAACGGGTACGACCAACAGCGGATCGACAACGGACAACGATCCGATACCAGTACACTCCAGACAGGATCAAGACACTACGGGAAAGCCGGACAATATCGCGCCGCGATGGTAACACCGGGCAGGGCACGCCGCAAGGTTGGCTGCGAATAGCAGCGTTCTCCAGCCGGGAACATGCCGGCTGGCTGGCCAGGTACTTGCCTTCATCAGGCGGCTTGCGAGCTACGGCCAGCTTGAACATCGGGTCGGCTCCGGGAGGATGGCCATCGCTACCGTCTTCATAGGGACGGGCCTGCTGATCCATGTGCTGCTTCAGCAAATCAGCAAGCGCATGAAACACATAGGACGGGCGCCGCCGATCATGGAATAATGCCACCAGACGATCTGTTAATTCCATCTGGCGATCCACGCCCGCCAGCAATAAATCGTCAAAATCCAAGGGCATGGCGCCATCGTCGAAGGCTGCCCGAACGCTCATGCCGGAGATGACGGGAAAACGCAGTTGTTTTGATGTAGTCTTCGGCATGATGAACCTCGCGGGTTTGCTTCGTCTGAAACTTTGATGTAAAAGTAATTATGATATCAATGAGTTACGAGATGTTCGTCCCTTTTTATGAATCATGCGGGCTAGCGTCCGATCAGGGTGGAATCACCCGCGTAAGAACGGATGCCAGCGATGAGGGGCATATGACAAAATATCCCGGCTATACGCCTGGCTCGAATGAGGGTCGCCTGGTGTTGATGACGCTAGCCGGCATCAACCTGCCCGAGAAGACCCGTGGTCTGATTCAAAACAACGGTGCGCGGTATCGTTGGGAGATATAATACCCCACTCGTGAAACCGATTAAAGACCCATCAAGCCGCATGAAGATCCCTCTCCCCCTGAATCCGCTTTTCCCTTGGCGCCGGAATGCGTTGATGCTGGCACTGGTCATTGCGACGCCGGCTTTTGCTGCAACCAGGGTTCCCACCAATGCAGGCCAAACACTGCAACAAATGACTCCCTCCATACAGGCGCCACAGCCATCCAGAGGCATCACTCTTCCGGCCCCGCAAATCGCCGGGCATCAACCCGGCGGCACTCAAATCACCTTGAAAACGGTGCATTTTACCGGTAATACCCTGTTCACCGATGCAACCCTGTTGGCTGTGTTGGGCAACGTCGGCAGTCATTCCTACGACTTTGCCGGATTGGCAAGGCTGGCTGAGGATATCAGCGCCTACTACCAGACCATGGGTTATCCTTTCTCCCACGCCTTTTTACCCGCACAGACGCTGGAAGGGGGCGTACTGACCATTACCGTTGTTGAGGGCCGATATGGTACGGTAAAAGCGACTGGAGACAAAAAATTCACACGACAAGCCGAGGGGTTCCTGATCCGGCTTAAACCCCATAGCATCATCAGTAACGCGCCGCTTGAGCGTGCCATTCTTCTTCTGGAAGATCAGCCGGGCATCAGGATTACCCCGATTATTCGCCCGGGGGAAATTGCGGGAACCGGAGATTTGAATGTATTCGTCCATCGTAACAGACGTATAACCGGCACGGTCGGATTGGACAATGATGGCAGCCGCTATACGGGCAAGGAACGCGCGCATATCGATCTGGGGATCAACAGTCCCTTCCTGCTGGGTGACCGGATTCTCCTGACGGCCCTCTACACCGATCAATCGATGTGGTTGGGTTCCTTTGGATATCAGCTGCCTCTCGGAGGTGGTGGTCTGCGGGCCAATATCGGGTATTCCCGTGTCAATTACAGACTGGGGAAAGAATTTACCGTACTGGATGCCACCGGTTACGCCAAAGTTGCCACGCTGGGCGTAAACTATTCCATCTTGCGTTCGCAGGAAGCCAACCTGACCATTGCGGTCGATTACCGGCATAAGGCGCTTCAGGATAAACAGGGGGTTACACAGACCCGGAACAATAAATCCAGCAACAGCCTCTCCACCATGCTGGATTTTAACCTGCGCGATGGACTGATCCGGGGTGGTATGACCTATGGAACGGTGATCTGGACCGCAGGTCAGCTCAACCTCGATAGCGGATTTAATCAACTGGCCATAGACCAGGCCACCGCGAAAACGGCGGGACATTACAATAAAGTTAATCTGGATATGGCGCGGATACAGGCGTTGTCTGCCCACTTCAGCCTGTTTGGCCGTATTGCCGTACAATGGACAGACAGGAATCTGGACTCATCGGAAAGCTTTGGTTTGGGTGGTGTTGACGGCGTGCGTGCCTACCCTGTCGATGAGGGCTATGGTGATGAAGGCTGGTTAGCCCAACTGGAGTTGCGCTACACTGCCGCGTTGGGGCGTACCGCCTGGATAACCCCTTATGCGTTTTATGACAATGGTCGGGTACGGATCAACCGTACCACCTGGAACAACACGAATAACCATCGAAGCATTGGCGGCATCGGTTTGGGTCTGCGTGCCAGCTATAAGAAAATCAGCGCGGACGTCAGCGTGGCGTGGCGAACCCATGGAGGGAATCCCGTTTCGAGTCCTCAACACGGTCAACCGAGAGTATGGGCAAGTGTGGGGACTCAGTTTTAGCCTGAACTATTCATAAATCGCCATGATGATTACGCCGGGCCTTTGTCCGCAACGGATTCAGAGGAAGGAGGCCGTAGCCATGCATACGGACGACCGACGAGGGATTCAGTGCGGACAAAGGAGCAAGCAGGGGCATGGCATATGCAGCGACAATTACGGTGTCCGGTTAACGACAATTAACTTGTCCGGTTTACACCGGGCGTATATTGGCATGAGAAACACATGGAGGTATCTCATGCCGGGCAACTGGATCAACCACGCACAGAGGGCGCTATATATGACATCACGAGTAAAAGGCGCCGGTCAGGAGCGATCTGCATCACGCAGCGGCTTTTCAGAGCGTTCGGGTCGCAGGATGGAGAAAGGTGAAGGCGGACCGGGTCATCGTAAGCCTCGGCAGCACCGTACCCGAACAGATCCATTCGCCGATGTATGGAAGGCGGAGCTTGTACCAATGCTGGAAGTCCACCCTGGCCTCAAGGCAGTTACGCTTCTGGAGTACCTTCAACGCCGGTATCCAGGTCAATATTCTGATTCGCTTCGGCGCACGCTGGGGCGTCGCGTAAAACAATGGAGCGCTGCATATGGGCCGGAGAAAGAAGTGATCTTCCGTCGGATCCACGAGCCCGGTTTGATGGGCATTTCAGACTCCACCGAGCCGAAGGATAGTTTCCATATTACCATTCGTGGCAAGGCGCTGAACCATCGGCTGTTTCATTTCCGCCTGCCCTTTTCGGGCTGGAGTTATGTGCGCGTGATTGAGAGCGGCGAGTCTTTTGTTGCCCTGACCACTAGTCTCAACGATGCCCTGTACCGTCTTGGCGGTGCGCTGCAAACACATCGTACCGACAGTCTATCTTCCGCTTATAAGAACCTGAACAAAGATGAGAAGCAGGATACCACACAACGTTATCAGGAGTTTTGCGCGCATTACGGTTACAGCATGAAGCCAACACGCAACAACCGTGGTGTCAGCCATGAGAATGGTGCGATAGAAAGCCCGCATGGCCACCTCAAACGACGTATAGGCCAGGAGCTGATGCCTCACCACAGGCAGCGATTTCGACAGCGTCGAGAGCTACAGCTGCTGGCTGGATAACCTCGTCAGCAGACTCAATCGCCGCCAACAGGATAAGGTCAATGAAGAGCGCGCAACGCTAACCCCGCTACCGGCAGTCCGAGGCGCGGATTATGATGAGATCGTTTGTTCTGTATCATCAACCTGCACCATCATCGCCAAGCGCGTAACCTACACCGTGCCATCGCGTCTGATTGGCGAGTTGTTGCGGGTTCGCATTTATGAGCGTCATCTGGAACTGTTCCTCGGTAACAATAAAACCTATGAATTACAGAAGGCTTTTACCAAAGGAGGCAATAGCCGGGGGCAACATTGACTGTAAATATTCGGCCGCCGGACAGAGTTTTAGCGTGCAAGGATTTGTTTAAATTCACTGCAAAGGGGTAATAGCCAAAGATCTTTTATGGGCACGCTTTGCTTTCCGGATGGTCCGAGTTTTCCTCGCCCCTTTGTTTTTCCCACACAGATCCAGTTGGCGGCCCTGTAACATGTTCCGGCAAAACGATCTGTTTCAACAAATGTTTCCATCAGCACCGGTCGGATGCCATAGCGTCGTTGCCAATCATCGGCTATCTGCCTGGAAATCATGCCCAGAATCTTTGAAGCCAGGTTTTTTGACTGAATCCAGGATAAAATAAAAAAGCGTTTGGGCGCTCACAGGAATTGACCCGCTTTTGCTCAAAAAAATTGACCCATCAAATGCGCAGGAACTCATGAAAATATATCTACAACTGTCTGCCAGCCAGAACAGCAGATTTCCTGCCATGTTTTGTGGTGAGATTTGAGCTCAAAAGTCTATGGAAAAGGGTAATACCCCTGTCCGCAGGGTTCGGGAACGGGCACAAGAAGAGAGTGAATACAGGGAACGACTGAACAAGTTAGAGATTAAGGCTTTGCGCACGATGGCAAAGGAGGAAACAGGTCACGGCGCTGGAATATAACAACAATACCGAAGCCTGGCCCTGTTTTGCTGTTTCGAGGGCAAAGGAGGAAACAGGTCATGGCGCTGGAATATAACAACAATACCGAAGCCTGGCCCTGTTTTGCTGTTTTGAGGAACGCTCTTTATGTCGAATATCCAGTGAATCACACTGGGATGGTTGCAGCTGATTCGAAGCATGGCAGCCTGCGTCGCCATGTCCGCTTTGCAGTTTGAAATATCACATAGGGATACCACCGGTTTCGCCCGTCGGGGGCATCTAGAACTTCCGCATGGCATGGTGGAAACGCCTGTCTTCATGCCTGTCGGTACGCAGGCCACGGTCAAGGCGATGGCGCCCCGAGATCTTGTTGAAACCGGCACACAAATTATTCTCGGAAACACCTATCATCTCATGTTGCGCCCCGGCGCTTCCCTCATCGAACGGATGGGGGGTCTGCACCGTTTTATGGCCTGGCATGGCCCCATCCTTACCGATTCCGGCGGGTTTCAGGTCTGGTCGCTGGGTGATTTATGCAACATAGAGGCGCACGGGGTGCGTTTTCGATCTCATATCAACGGTGACGAAGTATTTCTCGGGCCAAGGGAAAGCATGGAGATCCAGCGTCAGTTGGGCAGTGATATCGTCATGACCTTTGATGAATGTACCCCGTACCCCGCCACACAGGATGAAACACGATCCTCGATGGAACGTTCCATGCGATGGGCACGCGAATGCCGCGAACACCTGTCACCCAATCCTGAACAGGCGCTGTTCGGTATCGTTCAGGGTGGCATGTATCCGAAACTCCGCCTTGAATCATTGCAGCGGTTATCGGACATCGGGTTTGAAGGCGTTGCCATCGGCGGTTTGTCGGTCGGCGAACCCAGGGAAGAAAGGCTAAGCATGCTCGATACGCTCGCATCACGTCTGCCCGTGGATAAACCCCATTACCTGATGGGCGTGGGCACGCCCGCGGATTTAATTGAAAGCATTGACCGCGGTATTGACATGTTCGACTGCGTCATGCCCACGCGAAATGCCCGTAATGGTACCCTGTTTACTGATTTCGGCGCCATTCATATCAAACAGACACGTTTCCGGGACGATCCGCATCCTGTCATGGAATACTGTAACTGCTATGCCTGTCAGCATTTTTCGCGCGCATACCTGAGGCATTTGTATATATCCAGGGAAATCTTAAGTTCGAGGTTGAACACAGTGCACAATCTTCACTACTATTGCACGCTCATGCGGCGGGCTCGCACCTCGATCGAAAGGGGGCAATGGCCTGAATTCCGCACCCGGTTTCTGCGTTGTTATTATGGCAATCAGGACATATCAGGAGATATTTGAATCATGACTTACAATTTCAACCGTTCCAATCGGAATTCTTTCTTCACCCTGGCCACCATGACTTTTCTGGCATGTCTTACCGTTCCCGGCCAGGCGCTGGCCGCAAGCGGGGTGTCCGTGGCCGGTCTTGCCTCACTGGCACCACTGGCCTTAATTATTGTCATTTTTTATTTTCTACTCATCCGCCCGCAGCAGAAACGAATGAAGGCGCATCGCGGCATGATTGATGAACTAAAAAAGGGCGACAAGATCGTTACCGCGGGTGGCATGATCGGAACCGTCCGTGACGTCGGCGAAGATATCGTCAAACTGGATATTGCCGACAAGGTGCGCGTTACCATCAAACGTGACACGATCACCGGCCTCGCAGACGAAGGAGGCGTAAATAAATAACATAACTTTTCTCCAGCCAGCCTTCACGCCACCCTGGTGCGCTGCTCAATCACAAAAAAAAACTCAATGTGGAACAACTACATTTCGTGTTTTGTTCAATCGAATCACGCCAATATGACGCAAATCATGGCGTGTAAAAGTCCATGTTATTTATTTACGTCTAATAATACCCTGACTTGACCCTGACTGTTTGTGAAGCGTCCGGGTTAAATTCACGTCTATAAAGAAGGATTATGCATGCACGCCTATCCACGCTGGAAACTCTGGTTGATTACCGCTGTACTGATCCTTTCGGCCATGATCAGCCTGCCCAACATTATGACACCGCCATCATGGTGGCCGAAGGCGTTCGACAAACCTCTGAATTTGGGCCTGGACTTGAAGGGAGGCGTGAGCCTGGTATTGGACGTGGATGTCAACAAGGCCGTGGAGAGCTCGGTGGAAGAAGACGTGGACAGCGTCCGTCAGATCCTGCGAAAGGCCAGAATCCGGTATCGCAAACTGGATGCCAGGGGACAAGCGATCAGTATTGTCGTTAAAAAAGTGGGAAATACCGATACCGCCCGAAAATTACTGAGCAAGAATTTTCCCAATTATCATTTGATGGATAAGGGGAAGGGCCGCTTTGAGCTTGCGATTAAAGACAAAAATGCTAAAGAAATCAAAAAATTTGCCGTGGATCAGGCCATCGAAGTGATACGTACCCGAATCGACGCACTGGGTACCACGGAGCCAGTCATCGTCAAGCAGGGTGACCATCGTATTCTGGTGCAGATTCCCGGCTATGCTAATACGGCCCGCGCCAAAAGGCTGATCGGCCGCACTGCCCAACTCGAATTCAAGCTGGTCGATGAAAAGGGTGATCTGAACAAGGCGCTCCAGGGCCAGATACCGCCCGGTGACATCATCATGTATGGCCCGGAAACCACGCGTGCCGGGAAACCTTTTAAACAACCGTATCTACTCAAAAGGCGCACCGAACTCTCGGGGACGGAAATATCCGATGCGCGTGTATCCATCGATTCACGCTTCAACGAATATGCGGTTACCCTCAAGTTTAACAGCAAGGGCGCGCGCAGATTTGACAGACTGACCAAGAACCATATCGGCGATCGCTTCGCCATTATTCTGGAAGGCGTAGTCAATTCAGCGCCTGTCATTCGTGAGCGTATTTCCGGCGGTTCGGCACAAATCACCGGTGGTTTTACACCGGCTGAAGCGCATGATTTGGCCATTGTGTTACGCGCCGGTGCCCTGCCTGCTCCGGTCAAGGTTGTGGAAGAACGCTCCGTTGGCCCGAGCCTGGGTAAGGATTCCATCAGGGAAGGCATGAATTCCATCATCATTGGCGGTATTCTTGTGCTTATCTTCATGGCCGTGTACTACCGTGCCTTTGGCATGGTTGCCAATCTCGCACTGGTGTTCAACATGCTGTTGATCGTTGCCGCCATGAGCATGATTGGTGCGACCCTTACCCTGCCTGGGATGGCTGGCATCGTGTTGACCATCGGCATGGCCGTCGACGCCAATGTCCTGATCTTCGAACGTATTCGTGAAGAACTGGGCCTTGGGAAAACACCACTGGCCGCCATTGACGGTGGCTATGACAAGGCATTTACCACCATCGTGGATGCCAATATCACCACACTGATTGCCGCCATTGTGCTGTTTCAGTTTGGCAGCGGCCCTGTGAAAGGTTTTGCCGTCACACTGTCCGTCGGCATCCTGGCCTCCATGTTCACGGCCATTACGGTGACCCGCGCTATTATTTCCCTGTTTATGGAAAAACGCGGTCGCGTTAAATCGCTGAGTATTTAAGGAAACCATCATGCAAATCATCCGTCCTGACATCCATATTGATTTCATCGGCAAGCGCAAGATTGCCATGACTGTTTCCGGTGCCCTGTTACTGCTGTCCGTTGGTCTGCTCATCTTCAAGGGGCTTAATTTTGGTATTGATTTCACGGGCGGAACACTGGTCGAAATGAGATTTGAACAGCCGCCCGCGATCTCCGACATTCGTAACAGTCTGAAGCCCGCAGGTTACGGACAAGCCATTATTCAGGAATATGGCACGCCTAACGAAATCCTGATCCGCGTGCAGAACAGGCGAGGCGAAAAATCGTCCAGCATCAGCACCAGCATCCTGCATGCCCTGACCACACGTTTCAGTGTCGATGGCGTACAAATGCGGCGCGTGGAATTCGTCGGCCCGCAGGTGGGCAAGGAACTCGCGTACGATGGCATCATGGCCGTGTTGATTGCCATGTTCGCCATTTTGATCTACGTCACATTCCGCTTTGAATTGCGCTTTGCCCTTGGCGCCGATGTTGCGCTGTTACACGATGTCACCATGGTACTGGGTCTTTTCGTCCTGACCGGAAAGGAATTCAACCTGCCCGTCGTTGCAGCGCTGTTGACAGTCATCGGCTATTCGTTGAATGATACCATCGTCGTATTTGACCGTATCCGGGAGAACCTCGCCGCAAACCGGAAAAAGAAGAAACCCGATGACGAGGATACCATCGCCAATGAGGCCATCAACCAGACATTAGCGCGCACGCTGATGACCTCGCTGACCACGCTACTGGTTGTCGCCGCCCTGTTTTTCCTGGGTGGCGAGGTCATCCATGGTTTCGCATTGGCATTGATGGCCGGTATCATCGTCGGAACCTACTCTTCCATTTATATCGCCAGCCCGATTATGCTGGCCTTGCATGGCCGTTTCAAATCAGGTGAAGAAGAAGCGAAGAAGATAGAGGCTAGACCCTGACCAGCGTGCCCTGCTCCCTGCCGGGGGATGTCACCCCCACACCGGATGACGGCATCCCTGTCTTTCGTGCTTATGATGATACTTCCCTGCAAATAGGGGATGATCGCTTTGATACGGGGCTACTCATTCATCACGGACACGTCACCGTACCATGGGGACCGGAACGCATCGGCGACCTGACACCGGAACACCTTGCTCGTATCCTTGAATCTCCCCCTGAAGTATTGCTGATCGGTACGGGACGCACCACGTCATTCCCGAATATTTCCGTGTTTGATATACTGGAAGCCGCACACATTGGCGTTGAATGCATGGACACCCGCGCTGCCGCCCGTACCTACAATATTCTGGCCGCCGAGGGCCGCCATGTGGCCACGGCCATGCTGCCACCTAACGGCTAAGGAGTCGTAAATAGATAACATGGACTTTTATACGCCGGGATTTGCGTCAAATTGGCGTGGTGCGATTGAACAAAACACGAAATGTGGTCGTTCCTCATTGAGTTTTTTGTGATTGAGAAGCGCACCAAGTGGCGTGAAGGCTGGCTGGAGAAAAGCCATGTTACCTGGATCCTGCATGCACGATCACTTGCAGGATCTAGGTGTTATTTATTTACGCCTCCTCAGCTCCCGCATACATTTGATCTGTTTGCTGGCCCATGCCCTCGTCAGACGCTTACGCTCAGCCAGTGATCTGTTTTCGAGTTCTTTCAATGCATGAATCATGTCGTGGAGATGACGCGGCAGATGTGTCAGCATGAATTGCAGGGTGGCATCATCCACTGTCCATTGCCGAACATCCGCCACGCTCTTCAGTACAGTAATAAGGTCATGGTCATTTTCGGGCGGATACATGTCGATACGTTCCATTGCAACCAGGCGGCTGGCGAGTTCCGGTGGCAGGCCGGTCAAGTCGTTGTTACGCCATACAATGATCATATGCCGATTCATTTCGCGCGCCCGTTCCAGCAAATGAAACAGGGCAATGGCAGTGGCCTGCGACATCGAACCCGCTGCAATATCAATAACCCAATACACGTAGCCCGACAACTGTTTCAGCCATGTCTGCACCTGCAGGAAGGCATGTGCGGTTTCCGGACTGGGCGTAACCAGCCCCATTTGGGCATGTTCCTTCGCCAGCGCATGTAAGAAATGGGTTTTGCCTGCGGGGGCGTCGGATGTCAACCACAGGCGTCCGCCGTGCACCAGCCATAGCGCCAGACGGTTATGTGCGGTTTCAATCCCGGCGTGCCGCACCCAGTTGCCATATTCGTAACTGGGCGGAAGACAGAGGCCAAGCACTTGCTGTTGCATTAGCCGGAAGCGGGGTTCTGATCATTGCGGTAGCGGGAGTCCACTTCCCGAACCAGAACCGTCCCTGCGGCTGTAACAGGAATGGCCAGCAATACTCCGGCAAAGCCGAAACGATCCGCGGCGATGGTCAGAGCCAGCAGAATGATCAGCGGATGTAATCCCAGTTTATCTCCCAGCACCTTCGGCGTCAGATAGAATGATTCGCACATATGTGCAATACCAAACACAATCAACACATCGAGCAGATGCTGATCTACGCCGAAACTCCACAGGGACATCAGGGCAGCGGCACAAAAACCGGTCATCAGCCCCACATAGGGGATGAATGCGAGCAATCCGGACACCAGACCAATCGCCAGCGCGAACGGGATGCCCACGATAAACAAGCTCATACTGTAAAAGATCGCCAGCACAAGACATACCGTGAACTGACCGCGCAGGAAGGCGCTGATGATGGCGTCAATTTCACCCGTCAGGCGCGACACTGTTTTTCGGCTCTGATGCGGAAGACGGGTTTGCAGCATGCGGCCAATTTTATCCCAGTCGTGCAGCAGGTAAAAGGCAAACAGCGGAATCAGAATAATCTTGAACAGCCCCAGAACCGCACCGAAGACACCGGATACAGCCGACAAACCCCAATGCGCCCACGGCGAAACGGCTTCCAGGTTCAGCCCTTTGATCTGCTCTCGCAGCCACAGGCTCCAGCGATCAATTCCATCGGCTACACCCAGGCCCAGGTGTGCCTGAATCCACGGTGCCCCTTGCGCCTTGAGGCGCAGTACTGCATCCGGTAACGCATGGATCAAATGAACCATCTGGGCAATCAGGGGGGGTGCGAGCAGAATCACCGCTACAATGACCCCAATGAGACCACATGAAAATACCGTCAGTGTCGCCCGGTCACGCCTGATACCATGCGTATTCAGCCATGTGACCGGGGGCACAAGCAGGTAAGCCAGCAGCCAGGCGACGATCAATGGCCCGGCCACGCTACCTAGCAACCACAAGAACAGACCTGCCAGAGCTGCGAACAGCCCCAGATTGATCCACCATTGTACGGGCTTGTTGGTCAGTGCACCCTCCCGGACATTCACGAAGCACTCTCCTCATGCATGGCCTTGCCGGTCCATAGCAACATGTATTGTACACCGGACATACATGTCAGCGCGAATGTAATCCATGCGGCGGTATGCATCATGAAAACAGGAAGCGGATACACGATATGCAGCAGAACGGAAGAGACATAAACAATCTGCGCCACTGTTGTCACTTTGGAGAGGTAAGTGGGCTGTATCTCCAGCCTGTGGGTGACCAGTTCGTACGCCATGGCGCCAATAACAATAATTACATCACGAAACACCACGGCCAGGAACAGGAACATCGGAACCTGCCCGATGATAAACAGGCTGATGATGGAACCCACCAGCATCAGTTTATCGGCAATGGGATCCATATAGGCACCCACAACGGTCTGCATATGAAAATGTTTGGCGATGGCGCCATCCAGCAAATCAGTCAGGCCCGCAATCACCATGAGTACCAGTGCCTGTACAGTAGAACCATTCAAAATCGAATAAACAATAAAGGGTGTAATCAGCATGCGGCCCAGCGTTAACAAATTCGGAAGATTAATAATCGTGCGTATCATTGCGCCAGCCAGCCACCTTTGGGTAGAGCCACCAACCGGTAGCCACGGTGTTCAAACCATTCCGGTAACCAACTGCTGTCAGTTCCCTCCAGCAATAACATATAACGCTGGCGCATGACGCCAAGACTGACCGGAAGAACACGGCGGACGCGCGGATCATCGTTGAGCGCATCCTCCAGTACCACTTGTGCCATCAGTGAATTTTTCCTGTCTATGACAAGGGTAAGCTGCTGATTTATCTCGGTGGTCACGGTATTGATGTTGTCCGCACTATCCACATCAAAGGCATAGGCATCACGCGCCTTCAACATGAGTTCCTGAAGCCACGCAGAGATTGCAGGCAATGGATCCGCATCGGTCATCACATGTATTGCGGAAAATTCATGCAGACGCGAATTCCCGCGCAGGCTTAGCATAAGCCGTTGATTATCCAGCCATTTCCATGTCACGATTATACTCGGAGCGTTATCGACCAGTTCAATACCCCATTTGGGGGCAACATTTTTTGCATCCTGCATGAGCAATGCCTGAGTCTGGTTCATTTCAAACCCGGCGCTATTGTACATTTTAAGAACAAGATGAAAACGCGGTATCATGAGAATGGCGGGAATATGGTTTTCTCTGAGCGTACGGAACACGGCTTTCCCGTTAAAGTCGACAACGATCTGCTGATCACCGGGAACGATACGGGCAACCAGGGCATAGTTGGGCGCAATGGTACTGGCCCGGGAACGCATATCTTGAGGTACGATGCGATCCCATAAATGCGGCAATGCAAGGCGCAGCGCCAGCCTGGTATCAGCCAACCCGGCACCAGAACGAGCGTTTTGTATCTCCTCAACGGGAATAGTAATGCGCAGACGCATATCATTTACTTGTGCCCATAGCGGCACGGCCAGAACACATAAAGTCGGCAGGAAAAGAATACCTAAACGATATGTCAGCCGGAGAATTATTTGATCACCCTCAAATGACTCACACGCCTGCCATGTTGTCTCCGGGGGGGCTCTGGTTCAAGAGTATCCGTGGGCTGTGTGCCTTCCGTCATGTTTTCACGATTCTCTTCGCGCATACTGCCCACTGCTTTGACGACAGTGCGAATCGTGTCCGGAATATCCTCCTCCCACAGGATGCCATCCTCAATCTTCTGTTCCGGCACGTAGGCCGCCCAGATGGCATGCATGGGTATACAACAGCGAAACAGATTGCCAGAGAAGGAAAATTCGGATTCCAGCGTTCCATCCCTGATAATAATGATCTGCGGCATGCGCACATTCAACACCAGACGCAGTGCAGAATCATTGTGCAGATACTCCGGTACGATCACGTCATCATCCGTGGCATTAACCACAATGTAGATTCGGCCATGGCGCGCAAAGTATTCCCGCAACTGTCTGGCTTTGGCCACACCTGAAAATTCAACGGTCATGACTGCCTCCATGGGGAAGTGCTGATCCATTCACATGGCCCGCGCAAGCATCACTGCGCATCGTGAATCATGCAGGCTAGCATACGAAACAGGAAGAGAAATGTAACGGCCCGGATTGTCCCTGATTTACCCGAGCACAAGGAAATAAAGCGGAGTGGCCCTGTAAGCCGGGTTCTGTATCCGTCCGGATGACGGATGATGGTCATTCCTCTGGATGCGTCATTGCTGGCACATTCTAGCAGCCTACCCGGAAGCGGCGCGGGTCACGCCGGATGCTTCCCTATTTGGCCTTGCTGCGGATGGGGTTTACCGTGCCCCCGCCCGTTACCGGGCGGAGCGGTGCGCTCTTACCGCGCCCTTTCACCCTTACCGGGTCAAACCCGGCGGTCTACTCTCTGTGGCACTTTCCCGGGGTCACCCCCGCCGGACGTTATCCGGCATCCTTACCCAGTGCAGCCCGGACTTTCCTCGACAGATCTGGAAAACACCTGCCGCGACCACCCGGGCCACTCCGCTACCGAATGATACATGATTCAGCAATACAATGCAGCACCCGAATCATGTCCGTTCGTTCAGGATTGCGTATCAGCCAGTCTCAGGCGAGGCAGGGATGCGGCATAAAAATCCCATCGCTTACCGGGATGGCGGGCTGAAATAAGCACCGTTTTCGCACCAATGGAACGGGCCGCTTCAAGGTTATCCTCCATGTCGTCAATGACCACGGTTCGACTTGGCGCCGCGCCTTCCAATTGAATTAGCATGGACAGGCTAGCGGCGGAAGGTTTAGGCTGATAGTGATCGAACCTGATGTCGTAGATGGCGGTGAAGTGATGTGCCACATCCAGTGCCTGAAGTACGCGTTCGGCATGCTCGCGGATGCTGTTGGTGTAAATGACCTTGCGACCGGGAAGACGATCCAGTGCCTGGTTCAGCTCAGTATCCGGTGCAAGCATTTCATGTACGCGGATATCATGCACGTCGTGCAGGAATGCCTCCGGTTCCATGCCGTAATGTAACATAAGACCACGCAATGTCGTGCCATACTGTTTCCAGTATTTTACGTGCAATTCATTGGCTGCGGCCGGCGTAATATCCAACTCGCGGGCAACGAATGCCGTCATGCGTTTGTCCATGCGCGCGAACACGCCGGAATCAGCCGCATACAGTGTATTATCCAGATCAATAACCGCCAGATCGAAAGGCATTCCCGTATGCTACGCCGCCCGATGCTAGCCGGGTAGTGTGCAAAGCTTGGTCATATTCTAGATTGGACTATTCACAAATTTCCGCGATTATCACGGCGATTCATGAATTAATGCAGGTTAACAATGAGCCTCTTATGTATACTCGAAGCGGAAACCCGTTAGGGTACACTGTCTTTGGAGAAAACAATCATGTCCGCTCATGAGCCGAAAACTGTTCGCGCGTTAATCAGCGTATCCGATAAAAGTGGCGTGAAAGAATTCGCCCGGTCACTTGCTGGCCGAGGTGTCGAAATCCTGTCGACCGGAGGGACGGCGAAAATCTTGCGCGAAGCCGGTATTCCCGTCCGCGACGTCTCCGATTTCACCGGCTTTCCCGAGATGATGGATGGACGCGTCAAAACACTGCACCCGAAGGTGCACGGGGGTATTCTGGCTCGCCGCGACAACAACGGCGACCTTGCTTCGATGGCCGAGCACGGCATCGAGCCCATCGATCTGGTTTGTGTGAACCTGTACCCCTTCCGCGAAGCAGTTGCCAAAGAGGGTTGTACGCTGGATGACGCGATCAAGAATATCGATATCGGCGGTCCGTGCATGGTGCGCGCTTCAGCCAAAAATTATAAATTTGTCACCGTTGTCGTTGACCCTTCCGATTATGACATGGTGCTGGATGCGATGGATCAGGGCGCGCTGGATGAAGACAGGCGCCGGGCGCTGGCCATCAAGGCCTTTGCTCACACGGCCGCCTACGATGGCGCGATTGCCAACCACTTCTCGGCGCTGAATGTCGACGGCAGCAAACGTCGGTTTCCGGATATCTTCACTCGCCAGTTTATCAAGACTGCTGATGAGCTGCGCTATGGCGAGAATCCGCATCAGGCGGGTGCCTTTTACGCCGACCCGGAGGATGAAGGTGTGTCGCTGGCCGATTGCCCGGTGCTGCAAGGCAAGGCGATTTCTTACAACAACATTGCCGATGCCGATGCTGCTTTTGCGCTGGTGCGGGATTTCGGTGAATCCGCCGTCGTTATCGTCAAGCATGCCAATCCATGCGGCGTTGCCATCGGAAGTGACCAGGCCGAAACCTACGAGCGCGCCCGCGCCGCCGACTCCCTATCGGCCTTTGGTGGCATTGCCGCCTTCAATCGCGAACTGACCGGGGCGACCGCCAAGCTGATTGCCGAGACGTTTATGGAAGTGGTCATCGCTCCCGGCTTTTCCGATGATGCTCGTGTTATGTTGGCGGAGCGGAAAAATCTGCGCCTGATGCTCGCACCGTCCGCCGAAGCAGTAAGCGGAGGCCTCGAATTCAAACGGGTCAATGGCGGCCTGCTGCTGCAGGAGCGGGATGCACACATCTTAAACCGCGATACCTGCAAAGTGGTCACCAGACGCGCACCGACGAAAAAGGAATGGAACGATATGCTGTTCGCCTGGATGGTCGCCAAACATGTGAAATCCAATGCAATTGTATTCGCCAGAGATGGTGTGACGCTGGGCGTCGGCGCCGGCCAGATGAACCGGGTAAATTCCACACGTATCGCCGCGTACCACGGCGGTGAAGCGATTAAGGGTTCAGCCGTGGCTTCCGATGCCTTTTTCCCTTTCCGCGACGGTGTTGATGCGTTGGCCAAAGCAGGCGCGACAGCCGTTATTCAGCCAGGTGGCTCGATTCGCGATGAGGAGGTGATTGCCGCTGCCGATGAACACGGCATCGCCATGATCCTCACCGGCATCCGGCATTTCAGACATTGAGTCCCTGATTGTATCCCAATAAGTTTTACCAGCGTAAAAGAGCGGATGATATACAGTCATTTTTTCAATGCAGGCGTCTACATCCGCAAGGTGGCCATGCGTGTTACGTCTCTTGTTAGTTCAGGGGCAAGCGTTCAAAATATCCTATGTTCCTTCATGAACAACCTGGAATCATCCCCCGCTTAAAGCTCGAAACAGAATTGGGTAAAGACACGGTATAAACAAGGAGCCAAAAATGAACCAAATCAATGTCCAGCATTACAACTCCAAGATTGGAGAACTCATATTGGGTTCTTTTGATCACAAACTCTGTTTGCTAGACTTTAGATACAGGGCCATGAGATTAACGGTCGATAAGAGGATAAAAAGAGGACTAGATGCAAAATTTATGGAGCAAGATGATGAAATTCTTACGATCACAAGAAAACAAATCCATGCGTATCTTATTGGAAACAGGGTAAAATTTGATGTTCCTGTTTTAATGGTTGGAACAGAATTTCAAAAGAGAGTTTGGGATGCCCTTATGAAAGTGCCGTATGGTTCTACATCGACATATTTACAGTTAGCAAAAAACATCCATAACGAAAAAGCTGTAAGAGCAGTTGCAGGTGCAAACGGAGCGAACGCTATTGCTTTGATTGTTCCTTGTCATCGCATCATCGGAAGTGACGGAAAACTCGTTGGTTATGGTGGCGGTCTATCCGTTAAGAAACGATTGTTAAAACTGGAGCAGGGTCACAGTCCGGCAGGAAGATCGGGCGGGAAGGCAATGCCCGTGCCCCGCGCAATCATCACGGCGATTCATGAATAGTTCAGGTTAGCTTGGTTCGATTTTGGGCGCATATTGTTCAGTCGTCGTCTATGGTAAAGCCTTCCGCACCCCGGTGCATGCCGACGGGGCCCGTGCGCGTCATCTCGACCACACCGTGTGGTTCCAGCATGCGCAAAAAGGCATCCAGTTTTTTGGCTTTGCCGGTCAGTTCCAGCGTATAACTGGATTCGGATACGTCTACCACATTGGCGCGGAACACCCCGGCCATGCGCAGCACTTCGGCCCGCGTGTCCTCCGATGCGTGCACCTTAACCAGAATCATTTCGCGCTCCATGTGTTCCTGGCGCGTTAAATCCTCGGTTTTGATAACGGGGATCAGCTTGTTCAACTGTTTCTCGATTTGCTCGATCACATGCTCGTCTCCGCGTGTCACCAGGGTCATGCGACTCATTGAGGCATCCATGGTTGGCGCCACATTGAGGTTTTCGATGTTGTAGCCACGGGCTGAAAACAGGCCAGCGATGCGCGTGAGTACACCAAATTCATTTTCCACCAGTACGGTAATGGTATGTCTCATGCCAGCACCATCTCGTTTAATGCCGCACCGGCCGGCACCATGGGATATACGTTCTCTTCCTTGGCGATAACGAAATCAATGACGGTAAAGGTGTCACGGTTGGCCAGCGCCTGTTTAATGACGGTTTCAACATCCCCCGGTTTTTCCACCCGGAAACCCTTGCCGCCATAGGCCTTCGCCAGCATGACGAAGTCCGGCAGCGAGTCACAGTAGGAATGCGAGTAACGAGACTCATAAAACATCTCCTGCCATTGCCGCACCATGCCCATATAGGAGTTGTTCATAATGGCGATAATGACCGGCAGTTTGTATTGCTTGGCCGTAGACAATTCCTGGATAGTCATCTGGATCGAGGCATCACCGGCGATATCAATTACGGTTGCTGCAGGTTCGGCAATTTGTGCGCCGATGGCCGCGGGAAACCCGAAGCCCATCGTGCCAAGCCCTCCGGATGTAATCCAGCGATGCGGTTTCTTGAACCCATAATACTGCGCCGCCCACATCTGATGCTGGCCAACCTCCGTGCTAATAATGGCATCACCTTTTGTCAGTTCATGCAGCTTGCTGATCACAAATTGCGGCCTGATGCTGCCGTTCATGTCCTGATCAAAATGCAGACAATCCATGGCTCGCCATTCCTCAATCTGATGCCACCATACCTTCAGTGCCTCGGCATCGGGTTTTGCATCCGTTGCCTTGAGCACATCCAGCATTTGGCCCAGCACCACCTTTACATCGCCAACGACAGGCAGATGCGCATGCACATTCTTGGAAATGGAAGAGGGATCCACATCCACATGGATAATTTTGGCTGCCGGGGCGAAGGCTTCAATCCTGCCGGTTACGCGATCATCAAAGCGCGCGCCAATGGCGATCAGCAGATCGCAATGAGATACGGCCATATTGGCTTCATAAGTTCCGTGCATACCCAGCATGCCAAGAAAATGTTTGTCATCATGCGGCACGCCGCCCAGTCCCATCAGGGTGTTGGTGACCGGAAAATCAAGATCGTGCGCCAGCTTCGCCAGTAATGCGGCGCTGCCACGGGCGCTGTTGATGCCGCCGCCGGTATAAAATATCGGGCGTCTGGATGCCAGCATCATCTTGATGGCGCGTTTAATCTGACCATGATGCCCTTTGGTCACCGGTTTATAGGATCGTATGTCCACCGTTTTCGGATAGTGAAATTCGCAGGATGCAATCCCTATATCCTTGGGAATGTCCACCAGCACGGGGCCGGGACGGCCCGTTGTGGCAATATGAAATGCATGGCGAATGGTGAGGGCCAGGTCTTCCACATGTTTGACCAGGAAATTGTGCTTGGTCGCCGAGCGCGTAATGCCTACGGTGTCTGCTTCCTGGAACGCATCGTTGCCGATGAGATGAGTGGGTACCTGACCGGAGAAGCACACGGTCGGAATCGAATCCATATAGGAGTCCGCCAGTCCCGTTACGGCATTGGTGGCGCCGGGTCCGGAGGTGACAATAGCTACGCCGCACTTTCCGGAAACGCGTGCATAGCCGTTGGCCGCATGCAGGGCCGCCTGCTCGTGACGCACGAGGATATGGCGGAAGTAGTTTTTCTTGAAGATTTCGTCATAAATTGGCAATACGGCTCCGCCGGGATAACCAAAGACGATATTCACACCCTCCCGTTTCAGGCATTCGACGAAGATTTCCGCACCGATAAGTTTCATTGTTATATGTTGTCCACGCATTTGAAATAAAGAATAAAGAAAGGCGAACATAGGGAGGTGCTTAAAGCGTGTCAAGCAACACCGGACTCCCAGGGACCGACAGTCAATATCGGTTCCTGGAAGCAAGAATTCGTTGCGAACAAAGGCCCTGTCTGCGTGCGTTCATGCACAGGCAGGCGCGATCATCACGGCGATTCATGAATAGTGCAGGTTAAACCCTGCGGATACATCCCCGTCCAGGCCTGATCCGGTAACAATCCGTGTATCGGGGGTGCCCGGCATGCCATGTTGTGAAGCGGTCTAAGTCCGCTACGCGCCCTGCAGGGGGAAGCGTAAATTGAAGCCAACTGCGTCGCCGCGAGGCGGGGTGGGAAGGAAGGCGTAGAGGGAGTCCCGAAACGA